>Ga0316187_10000089_pt1 | contig 55500 bp, 50 predicted proteins | sample CroRivburrow1_MG_FD_204927 | JGI IMG/M metagenome (GOLD analysis project Ga0316187, IMG submission 204927) | Coastal sediment microbial communities from Maine, United States - Cross River worm burrow 1 | ecosystem: Environmental > Aquatic > Marine > Coastal > Sediment | place: USA: Maine...
GATATCAATCTGGATGGATGGACAGACATTTATATATGTAATGATTTCTCCCTCCCGGATTATCTATATATCAATAACGGGGATGGCACCTTTACTGACAAGCTCCAGGAAAAACTGGGTCATACCAGCTATGCATCGATGGGCAATAATGTTGTTGATATAAACAACGACGGTTATCCAGATATTTTCTCTTTGGATATGTTGCCGGAAGACAACCGCAGACAGAAATTATTATTAGCACCCAATGATTATGATTTTTTTGACTTAAATGTGCGACTGGGTTTTTATTATCAGTATCTGAGAAGTATGCTTCATTTGAATAATGGCAACGGCACTTTCAGCGAGATTGGACAAATTGCAGGCATAGCTGCTACTGACTGGAGTTGGTCTCCACTTTTCGCTGATTATGACAACGATGGATGGAAAGACCTGTTGATTACCAATGGCTATCTGAGAGATTATACCAATATGGATTTTTTGAACAATATGGAGATGTTTACCAGGCAAAACAGGCAGATGAAACGATCGGATGTTCTGGACCTGGTTAATCAAATGCCTGAAACAGAATTGTACAATTATATCTATAAAAACAATGGAAATGCAACATTTACCCACAGTAATATTGAATGGGGTTTAATGGAAGGATCTTACAGTAATGGTGCAGTATATGTTGATCTTGATAATGATGGTGATTTAGACCTTGTAACCAATAATATAAATAAGGCGGCATTTATTTATGAGAATAAATCAAATGAAATCAGCACTAATAATTTTCTTAAAATCAGGCTGTCAGGTGCCAGAAAAAACAGAAATGGACATGGTGCAAAGGTGTATTTATATGCAAAAAGGCAACAACAGATGCTTGAACAACAACCAGCACGTGGTTATCAGTCAAGTGTATCGCCCATATTACATTTTGGACTTGGAGAAATCAATATGGTTGATTCTGTAAAGGTGATCTGGCTGGGAGGAATGACCGAAACTATGACGCAAATCCCGGCCAATCAGATGATTGAATTCAAAGAAGAGAAAGCTGTGATAAGAGATACAAAAACCACTGTAAACCAGACTATTTTCACAGAGATACCCTCTCCGATAAATTTTAAGCATAATGAGATTAATCTTAATGATTTCAAACGTCAACCTCTTATGCTGAATGCCAAATCATTTGAGGGTCCTTCAATGGCAAAAGCCGATGTTAATGGCGATGGGCTGGAAGATATTTTTATAGGAGGCGGAAATGAACAGCCAGGTAGCCTGTATTTACAAACAAAATCCGGATTTAAGAAACAGCAATTACCTTCCTTTAATATTGATAAAACCAGCGATGATGTAGATGCACATTTCTTTGATGCCAATAATGATGGTAATATTGATTTATATGTTTGTTCAGGTGGTTATCATAATTTTCTTCCCCAGGATCCGAACTTGCAGGATCGGCTTTATATTAATGAGGGGAATGGCAGATTCCGGAAAAGTGAAAATAGTTTACCAAAAATGTTGATAAGCAGCAGTTGTGTTACTTCTGATGATATAAATGGGGACGGTTATCAGGACCTTTTTATAGGAGGATTCGTTATCCCTGGACTTTATCCGGAAATTCCAACAAGTGCTGTTTTAATAAATGATGGTAATGGAAAATTTATGAATAAGACAAACGAACTGGCGCCTTATCTTGAAAAAATTGGCATGGTGTCGGATGCTATGTGGTTTGATCTTGATAATGATGAATCTAAGGAATTAATTATTGTAGGTCAATGGATGCCGGTTAAAGTTTTAGGGAAAGAAGACGGAAAGATACTTGATCGAACAAAAGAATTTTTTACCAGTGAATACAATGGCTTTTGGAATACAATACTTATTGATGATTTAAATGATGATGGAATAGCAGACCTGGTTCTTGGCAATTTAGGATTAAATTCACAAATGCAGGCTTCAAAAGAAGAACCAGCAGACCTGTATTCCAAGGATTTTGATAATAACGGATCCATGGATCCTATTATTTGTTTCTATATTCAGGGAGAAAGTTATCCCTATCTTACAAGAAGAGAATTGAATGCCCAAATTGGAAGAATGGAGAAAAATTTTCCCACTTTTGAAAGCTTTGCGGAAGCTACAATAAATGATATGTTTACTGAACAGGAACTGAAAAGTGCACAGCACCTGAGGGCAGATTATACCAAAACCACCTTTTTTGCAGGATCCGCCGATGGTATATTCATAGAAAAACCACTCCCAATAGAGGCTCAATATGCTCCAATATATAACATTACTTCCCTTGACTATAATGGAGATGGGAAAAAGGATATGCTCTTGTGCGGAAATATTAACAACGCCAGAATTCGGTTTGGAAAGTACGATGCCAACTATGGATTATTATTAGAAGGAGATGGGACAGGTAATTTTAAGACAATACCCCAACATCAATCAGGTCTTAAATTGAAAGGTGATGTACGTAGCAGTATACTACTGGATGACATGATCCTATTTGGTATGAACCAGGAAGAGTTGCGTGCTTATAAAATGGAGAAATAAAATGACCAATTATTTCTTTATGATTTAACCCGAAATCAGCATTAGAAAATTTATTCCGTCTTTAAACTGCTGCAAAACAGTCCGTTGCACTCACTTATATCAACTCACCATAGCGGTGCTATACCTCGTCTCAATAAGTGTCTGTTTTATTGCACTTTAAAGCCTCATTACAAAGTTCTATTGACGAATTCGGGTTTAAAGGGGAATAATAATCTGGATTATCTGTTAAAAAACTCCTATAATAGAAAAGCTCCAATTATCAATTGGAGCTTCGCATGATTCAAAAATTTTATGAATTATTCTTCTTCTATTATTTCTTCAGCCAGAAGAATTACTTTATTGTTCATCACTTCCACAACACCTCCAATAATCATAATTTCGGTCTCTTCCTTTTTATTTTTATAAACTACCGTTCCTTTTTCCAATGTTGAAATCAGGGGAGCGTGATTATTCAATACCTGGAACGAACCTTTGGATCCAGGGAAGGTAGCCGAATCGACTTGGCCTTCAAATACTTTCTGTTCGGGTGTATAAATTTCTAGCAGCATAGCAAGACTTATTATTATTTTGCCTCAGCAATTAGTTTTTCACCTTTTTCAATCGCATCTTCAATGGTTCCTACCAGGTTGAAGGCAGCTTCCGGAAGATGATCATAATCCCCGTCCATAATCTGGTTAAATCCTTTAATGGTATCTTTAATGTCAACCAATACACCAGGAGTACCTGTAAATTGTTCCGCAACATGAAAGGGTTGTGATAAAAAGCGCTGTACCCTTCGTGCTCTGTGAACCACTTCCTTATCTACGTCAGACAATTCATCCATTCCAAGAATAGCAATAATATCCTGAAGTTCTTTATAGCGTTGTAATAATTCTTTTACTCTTTGAGAAGTATTGTAATGTTCATCACCCAAAACCTCGGCATTCAAAATTCTGGATGTAGAATCCAATGGGTCAACAGCCGGGTAGATTCCTAGCTCAGCAATTTTTCTGGATAATACTGTTGTGGCATCTAAGTGACTGAAAGTAGCTGCTGGAGCCGGGTCCGTCAGGTCATCAGCAGGCACATAAACCGCCTGAACAGAAGTAATAGATCCTCTTTTTGTCGAAGTAATTCTTTCCTGCATAGCTCCCATTTCAGAAGCCAGGGTTGGTTGGTATCCCACTGCTGAAGGCATACGACCTAGTAAAGCAGATACTTCAGAACCAGCCTGGGTAAAACGGAAAATATTATCAATAAAGAACAAAATATCTTTACCTTTTCCTGAACCATCTCCATCCCTGAAATTTTCTGCAACGGTTAGTCCTGATAGTGCCACACGAGCTCTTGCACCGGGAGGTTCGTTCATCTGTCCAAATACCAGTGTAGCCTGTGATTTTTTCATTTCATTCATGTCAACTTTGGAAAGATCCCATTCTCCCTTTTCCATACTTTTAGTAAACTCGTCACCATATTTAATAACGCCTGATTCAATCATTTCCCGAAGGAGGTCATTTCCTTCACGAGTTCTTTCACCTACTCCTGCAAAAACTGATAAACCTGAATATGCTTTTGCAATGTTATTTATAAGCTCCATGATGATCACAGTTTTACCAACTCCTGCACCACCAAACAATCCAATTTTTCCTCCCTTGGGATAGGGCTCTAAAAGGTCTATAACTTTAATCCCTGTGTAAAGAATTTCTGTAGATGTGGATAAATTTTCAAATTTAGGTGCTGATCGATGGATGGGCAGTTTGCCAGTATTTTTGGGCTGTTCCATGCCATCAATAGCAGTGCCAACCACATTAAATAATCTTCCCCGGATATTCTCCCCGGTAGGCATGGTAATAGGCCCCTCCAGGTGAGTAACCTTTGCGCCTCTCACCAATCCTTCAGTACTATCCATCGCAATAGTTCTTACCCTGTCTTCGCCAAGGTGTTGCTGACATTCTAATATTATTTTTTCACCATTATGCTTGGTGACTTCCATTGCGTCATAAATCTTGGGAAGTTTTGATCCTTCTTCATCAAAGCTGACATCAACAACAGCCCCTATTATTTGTGATATTTTTCCAGTATTTGCCATGGTGTGAAACGATAAAAATTTTGCCACTTTAAATTTAGTTTCAAAGCTACTTTTAAAATGATTTATTCCCAAATACTGGTATGTATTATATAGTATAAGGACCTATTAAACTATTAGAATTATGCGGAATGTGGTACCTGCTCCGGGCTCAGAAGATTTAATATATATTTTGCCCTCATGATAGTTTTCAATTATCCGTTTAACAAGTGTTAAACCAAGTCCCCATCCCCTTGACTTGGTCGTATATCCGGGATTAAAAATTTGCTTGATCTTGGATTTGGCAATCCCTTTACCACTATCTGTAATATCTATCATCACGTTTCCATCCTGCGCTTTTCTGATGTTGATATCAATGGTGCCAACACCACCCATGGCATCTACGGCATTCTTACATAGATTCTCTATGACCCAATCGAACAAGGGCTTATTTATTTTTGCACGAATATCCACAGGCAAGGAAGTAATTGAAAAAACAACCTTCGTAGATATTCTATTTTGCAGGTAGTTAATTGTATTCTTTACTGCTTCATGAATGTCCTCATAGTTCAATAAGGGAGTTGATCCAATATTTGAAAATCTAGCGGTTATCATTTCCAATCTGGCGATATCCTTTCCAAACTCCCTGATCACATCTTTATCATCCAGCGTTATTTCTGTTTTAAAATACTCATACCAGGCCATTAGTGAACTTATAGGTGTACCCAGTTGATGGGCGGTTTCTTTTGCCAGACCAACCCAGATCCTATTTTGTTCCGCAGTTTTGGAATAGTTAAATGTAAGGTATGCCAGCACACTAAAAATCGCTATTACGGAGAGTTGTATATATGGGAAATACTTTATCTGATTAAGTAATCTTGAATTTTTATAATAGACATAGTTATGATCATACACCACATTATTCTTATCTATAAACTGTATCATAATTGGCTCATGTTCCTTTTTCATGATTTCCAATTCATTTTCAAGAATGAGGTTTATTTCATCTTCTGATTTGGATTCTTTGAATCTAAGATTTCGATATGCAATGGGTTCTCCTGACCCACTGGTCCATATTACCGGAATAGATTTGTTGTGCACAATTACTTCTTCAAAAATAAATCCAAGGTTCTGGTTGTCTTGCTGGTTGGAGGTATATTCTAATGTTTTGGCAAAAAGTGCTACATTTCTTTCTTCCCTATCCTTTAATTGGGAGACCAGTATATTGGTATAATAAATGGATCCAGCACCTATGAGAACGGCTACTACCAGTATGATCCAATTATATTTAGATTTTCCTGAATAAAGGTCGAGTTTTTTATTATGTATAAAAGGATTATTCATTATTGTTGTTAAGAATCAACCACTTTAATTGAATACGAATACATAATACAATGATGTTCAGTTTTTCATAAAAAACCATTTTGCCAGAATGCGATAATTTACCTTGGCTCCGTGCATTAAAATTCCAATACGATAAATTCGACTGGCCAGCCAGGTTGTAAATATAAATCCAGCAACCAGGAAAGACATAGATAAAGCTATTTCCCAGAAAGGTACACCAAATGGAATTCTCATCATCATTATAATCGGTGAAGATAATGGTATCATAGATAACCAAAATGCAAGACTGCCGTCAGGTTCACGTAATATTGCGCTTAATACGATCAATGAAAAAATAAGAGGTATCGTTATTGGTAATTGAAATTGCTGTGCATCAGTATCATTGTCTACTGCAGATCCTATTGCCGCAAACAAGGAGCCATACAATAGATATGCTCCGATAAAATAAAATAAAAAGGCAAAGGCAAGCAGGGTGAAATTTATGGACTCCAGAGAATTAAAAATTTCAGCAACAAATTCAGCGCCTTCATCCCCGTCATCCGCCATCTCCATATTTTCGGTCATAGCAGCAGTCCTGTCAACATTATAAAAGGTACTGATACCGGTAGTTATACCTACACTTAATACAAGCCAGATGAGATATTGTGTAAGGCCTACGGCTCCTACACCCAGTATTTTTCCCATCATTAGATGAAAAGGCCGCACAGAGGAAACTATAACTTCTATGATCCGGTTTGCCTTTTCTTCTATCACGCCCCTCAGGATCTGAATCCCGTAGACAAATACAAAAAAGTATATCATCAAAGCGGAGATATATCCAACAATAGTTGCAACTCCTGCACTTCCTGTTTTTTCTCCACCATCTGCCATATTGATCATATCAATTGATAAATCCACCTTCAGGCCTTCAAGTGTGGCTTTGTCAATATTTGATCTCACCAATTTAATTTCCTCTAATACACCTTTCATCTCCCTCTCCAGGTTTTGAATTACTTCTATACTTGGATTTTTATCAGAAAAAAAAGTGATACCTTCCGGGTCATCAAGGCTGATATTAGGGATATATAATAGCCCATAACTATCCGATGAAGAGAAAATTTGTTTTGCTTCATCGATTCCCGTATCTAAATAATTGAATTTAAAAGCGGTGGATTCAGAAAATTTACTTTGAAACAAACCAGAATCATCAAGTATTTCAATTGTTTTTTCTTCAGTATCGCGCGTTGCGAGCCAAATTGGGATTATCCATAGTCCGGCAATCAATAGTGGTCCAACTATAGACATAATCAAGAAAGATTTTTTTCTTACCCTGGTTATATATTCTCTTTGTATGACAAGAAAAATGTTATTCATTCTCTTCCTCTTTTACTTTTGTAATAAAAATATCATTCATATTGGGTATTTTCTCCGCGAATGCCCGTACCTCAGTAGTATCGATTAATTTTGATAGTAGCTGGTTGGCTTTATTTCCGTTTGAAAGACGGAGTGTTGATTGATATATATTTTCTTCAATATTTTTCTGATCAATAATTTCAAATGCACTATCTACCGGGTTCAGTTTTTCAATATGCTCAACCACAAATGTGTTTGTCTTGAATTGATTCTTAATATCCTTTTTCGAACCATCCAATATTACACTCGATTTGTTAATCAAGGCGATGTGGTCGCAAAGTTCTTCTACCGATTCCATACGGTGGGTAGAAAAGATAATCGTGCACCCTTTTTCTTTTAATTCTAGTATTTCATCCTTTATGATATTTACATTGATAGGGTCAAATCCGGAAAAGGGTTCATCAAGAATGATCAGGCTGGGTTCATGCATGATAGTTACAATGAATTGAATTTTTTGCTGCATTCCTTTTGACAAATCCTCGATTTTCTTGTCCCACCAGTTAAGAATTTCAAATTTTTTAAGCCAAAACTTAATTTTTTTGGTAGCATCAAATTTTGATAAGCCTTTTAAACGAGCCAGATAAATAAGTTGCTCCCCAACTTTCATTTTTTTATAAAGGCCTCGCTCTTCTGGAAGGTATCCTATTTTCCGGATATCTTCAGGTTTGATCGGTTCCTGTTCAAAATATATTTGCCCTGTATCAGCAAAAATTATCTGGGTAATTATCCTTATTAAAGTTGTTTTCCCAGCTCCATTAGGACCCAGTAGACCAAAAATTGTCTGGCTGGGTACTTCTATATTGATATCTTTCAAGGCCCAGAAATCCCCATAACTTTTAGATATGTTGGTTGTGTAAAGTATATTCAAAATCTAAAAATTGATTAATAATCAGTGATAAAATATAAATATAAAAAATTGATATTGAGGTATGCTAATTATAATCAACAAATTTAATCTGACCTACTGTAACATCCAGGTCAAAAGAAAGTATATTTTCAGCATTTTCACTATAGGCCTCACTCACGTAAACATGTTTCTCTCTTTTTTTATAACCCTTAGGAATTTTAACCTGACAAAGGGGAGAATTGTGGATATTTATTATAACAGGCATTTTTTTATCTGTTGGAAGGCCAATAATCAGGGTGCCGGCTCCTACGCTCGCATATACGTGGCTAGATGTTTCCAATAAATCAGAATAATCCATTAATAATGCACCAAATCCAACATTTGCAATTACTGTTTTAGCTTTTGCATTATTAATTCTTTTGATAGTTAGAGATCCCAGGTCTACGTTAACCAGAAAACTATCCATTTCAATTATGTTAGCCTTTCCTTCATGATATTCCACTTTCACTTCAGCACTACCCGAAGTTATTTTGAGCCGTTCTATTGGTAATTCAGAAAGATCAACACGGGCATCACCTACAGCATAATTAAGCAGTAAACGCATAGGTTTCTCCCTGGTTAAATATAAATCCCAATGGTTTTCATCTTCAGGAGAGGATTTAAAAAAATTTTTGGTGAAGCTGGTGGATTCATTTTTATCGGAGTTGTCCAAATCAATCATTAAATATTGAATCCTTTCTAAAAGCTCTGTTTCTGCACTAATTACCGGAGTGGAGTTTTTTTCGAAGCCAAATATATTTACTAGGTGGGGATTAACAGTTGGTTTTATACAACAGGAGTTGGAAGTAGCTTTCAAGGTAATATTTACCCTGTCAAAATTACTATTGTTTTCAAGGGAATAATATTTTTTTACCTGCCCAACTAATCCTGTAAATGTTATTATATTGAAAAATAACAAAAAAACTACCCGCAACATACGCTGTAAGTACGTTCAAATGATCAATTTTGTTACAATAATATAAAAAAAAGCACCTACCGAATGATAGCCGCTCTATATATTTTCCTGGTATTGTTTAGAAGTACTCCTTCATTCTTTCAAAAAAGCCTTTGTCGCTTTTACTTGGGCTTGGTTTGAAATTCTTGGATTCTCTTAAAGATTCAAGGATCCTGCGTTCCTCACCTGAAAGTGTTTTTGGAGTCCACACATTCACATATATAAGTTGGTCTCCTTTTCCATAACCATCAAGATCTTTTATACCTTTTCCCCTTAATCTTAATATTTTACCACTCTGTGTTCCCTGCTCCAGTTTAATTTTTACTTTACCATCAATTGTTGGAACTTCATGGGATTCCCCTAGTGCTGCATCAATAAAACTTACATGAAGATCATAGATAATATTATTGCCATCTCTTTTCAGAAGCTCATGTTCTTTTTCTTCGATGATGATTAACAAATCACCAGGATGTCCACCTCCGGGCCCCATATTGCCTTTTCCTGACATAGAGAGCTGCATACCATTGGCCACACCAGCCGGGATCTTAATGGGTATTATTTCTTCCTTATGAACCAAACCAGAATTGTCAACACCTGCCGGTTTCTTATCAATGATTTTTCCTGAACCATGACAGCTATGACAAGTACTGGCAGACACCATTTGTCCCAGCATGGTGTTCACTACCTTTCTTACCTGTCCTGATCCCTGACAGGTTGAACAATTTTTAAAGGAGATACCCTCAGCTAAAACCTGTCTCTTTACTTTTATTTTCTTTTCAACTCCATTAGCTATCTCATCAAGTGTCAGCTTAAGCTTAATTCTTAAATTAGTGCCTCTTCTTCCCTGGCGTCTGGTACCGCCTCCACCACCGCCAAAAAAGCTTTCAAATGCAGATCCTCCAAATATATCCCCAAATTGAGAGAAAATATCGTCCATGGACATACCACCACCGGCGCCAAAGCCACCGCCTCGCATTCCACTATGCCCAAATCGATCATATTGTGATCTTTTTTCTGCATTGCTTAATATTTCGTAAGCTTCTGCAGCTTCTTTAAATTTCTCTTCCGCTTCTTTATCCCCGGGATTTTTATCAGGATGGAATTTAATAGCAATCTTGCGGTATGACTTTTTAATATCATCCTGCGATGCATTTCGATCGACACCTAAAATGTCGTAATAGTCTCTTTTTGACATTATTTTTATGCTCCAGTTACAACTTTGGCGTACCTTATTACTTTTTCATTCAGGTAATAACCTTTCTCAATAGTATCGACAATTTTACCTTTTAGATTATTATCTGCTGCCGGAATTTGTGTGATAGCATCATGTATTTCAGAATTAAAATCATCACCAGGATTTGTTTCCATAAGCTTAAGCCCTTTCTTATCAATAACATTTTTAAATTTATTATAGATAAGCATTATACCTTCCATCAATCCCTCATTTTCTGAATTTTCAACTTCCATAGCCTTGAGACCTCTCTCAAAATCATCTAATACCGGTAAGAGTTCAACCATTAAGTCTTCATTGGCAGTACTTACTAACTCGATTTTTTCCTTTGCAGTTCGTCGTCGAAAATTATCAAATTCAGAATAAAGCCTAAGATATTTATCTTTAACTTCTGCCAACTCCTTCTTCGTCTTCAGCAACTCTTTTTCTTTTGATTTACCCCGAACGGATATTTTTGGAGATTTCTTTTTAATATCTTCCGTTTTACTATCTTCTTGTTTAGGTATATCTGTTTTATTCACTGTCTTTTTTTCAGTTGTCATATCCTTTTCTCTGTTTTTTTACATAATTCACCCATTGAATTTGACATTTCATACTTTCACAACTTTTAAGCCAATGAGAAAATCATGACATTATGGCACAAATTACTCATTAAGGAGTTGCCACAATTTATCCTTTAATTCAGATAATCCTTCCTGGATAACGGATGATATAAGGACAAAGGAAACATTATCAGGAAGTTCCTTAATGATTTCCTCTTTCAATTCATCATCTAGTAAATCAGATTTAGTGATGGCCAGTAATCGTTTTTTATCCAGTAGTTCGGGATTGTATTTTTCTAATTCTGACAAAAGAATCTGGTATTCATTGTTGATATCATCGGCCTCTGAAGGTACCATAAATAAAAGCACAGGATTCCGTTCAATATGTCTTAAAAAACGCAATCCAAGACCTTTTCCTTCAGAAGCACCTTCAATTATTCCAGGAATATCAGCCATGACAAATGACTTATGATCTCTGTAACCAACAACCCCGAGGTTGGGTATTAATGTTGTAAAAGGATAATTGCCAATTTTGGGCTTTGCTGCAGATAAAACAGACAAAAGCGTAGATTTACCAGCATTCGGGAATCCGACCAATCCCACATCTGCAAGAACTTTCAATTCAAGAATTACTGGCTGTTCAATAGAAGGTTCTCCGGGTTGTGCATATCGGGGGCTTTGATTGACTGAAGTTTTAAAGTTATCATTTCCCAATCCACCCTGACCACCTGATGTAATAATGACCTCTTGATTTTCTTCAATAATTTCAGCAATAATTTCGTCAGTATCGGCATTGCGTGCAATGGTTCCTAATGGTACTTCCAGAATTTCATCCTTGCCATCGCTACCTTTTCTGTTACCTCCTTCTCCATTATTTCCTTTTCCAGCAAGCACATGCTTTCGGTATTTTAAATGTAATAATGTCCAGAGTTGCTTATTCCCTCTAAGAATAATATGCCCTCCCCGGCCTCCATCACCACCATCAGGGCCACCTTTTGGAACAAATTTCTCTCTTCTAAAGTGTACTGATCCTGATCCTCCTGCACCTGACCGCGTATAAATTTTTACATAATCAATAAAATTAGAAGACATATTTGCTGTTTATTCTTTTAATTGCTCAATCACATCACTGATATTTTCAAATATTTCATCAATAGAACCTACACCCTTGATACTTTTTAGCTTCCCTTGTTCATTATAATAATTAGCAACCGGAAGTGTTTCGTCATGGTATATTTTGATTCTATTATTTATTTTTTCAATATCCTGATCATCAGTTCTTCCTGACGTTTTTCCTCGTAATAATATTCTATTAATTAGCTCTTCCTCTTCAACTTCGAGTAAAATCATACCTGAAATTGATTGATCACTCATTCTTAATAGGTCATCAAGAGCTTCTGCCTGGAGCACTGTTCTGGGAAAACCATCAAATATAAAACCGTCGGATTCAGCGTCTGTCTGAATTTTATGTTCGACCATTTTAATTACAACTTCATCTGGAACAAGATTTCCGTCATCCATATATTTTTGGGCTAGTTTCCCGAGTTCTGATCCATCACACATGTGCTTCCTGAAAAGATGACCAGTAGATATATGGGTTAAATTAAATCGGTTTATGATTTTTTCACTTTGGGTACCTTTTCCAGCACCAGGGGGTCCAAATAAAACTAAGTTTAGCATAATGTAAAAAATTATTTTTGAATATAAATGTCTTTTAGATTTCTGCCGAATCCATTATAGTCAAGTCCATAACCGACAATAAATTCGTTTTGTATTGAAAATCCAATATATTTTATATCAAAATCCTTTTTCAAGGATTCCGGTTTTAAAAAAAGTGTTGCGATTTCAATGGAAGCGGCACCCAGGTCATTTAATGCTTCAATTGTATATTGTAGTGTCAAACCACTGTCAATAATATCTTCCAGTATAATTAAGTTACGATCAAAAACATTTTCATTTAGCCCAATCAGTTCTTTCACTTTTCCTGAACTTGATGTCAGATTGTAGGATGATAATTTAATAAATGATATCTCTGAAGATATATTTATTTCCCTGTAGAGATCAGATGCAAAAATAAAGGCGCCATTTAATATAACCAGGAATAGTGGTTTCTTATCCTTATAATCACTATTGATTTCTCTGGATATTCGTGAAATAGCAGATGATATTTCATCTCTAATAATAAATGGTTCAAATTCAAGATCCAAAATTTTCATAGGCTTCTTGATTTATCAAAGGGTGGGCAAATATAATGTTAAATATTTTGATTGAAAATCTTTCAGCTGCTAATGTGATTCCATTTATAACTCATCAGTTAATACCCGGTAAAATTCAAGTGTTGACAATATATCTTTCTTGTGTATTTTTTCATTGGGAGAATGCACGTTTTTTTCGGGAGGGCCTATAAAACACCAATCTATAGGGTATGGCATTTTCTGTATTTCCCCACCATCACTGGAGCCCTCATCTTCTACTTCCAATTGAAATTCAATCTGATGTTTAATTGCCAAATCAACTATTTTATTAATAAAGGAACGTCTGGGAAGGTGTTGATCCTTTAGTGAAATAACTGTGCCATTGCCAGATAATACACCATCGGTTACCCAGGTAACATCTGATATTAAAGCCTGGGAAACGCCATAATCTTCAAACATCCTTTTGGCAAGATAGCCAGCCGAACCACCTCCATGTTCTTCCCAGCAGGTGAAGAAAATAATTCCATTTTCAATATTTTCTGCTAACTTTAAAGCATTCCATACACCTACCCTGTTATCAAGATAAGGAGATTGAATGTAAAGATCACTTTCCTGAAAATCAGGATTAAATGTAAGCACTGTTCCGGTATCGATACCTCTTTGAAAATCTGCAGATATCCTGCCTTCCTGGTCGATTTTTATTTCGCATGCAATCGGGCCAAGACTATCGGTTCCAACAATTGAAATACCCTCCTTAATTTCCGGGCTTCCAATAGGAACCAATTGATTCTGATACCGAACCATAAATCCAACCGTATCAATATGCGCAAAAACAGCAATACGAGGATTTCCGAAAACAAGGCCGACACAGTCTTGCATGTTTGAGCCTTGTAATATGTATGGACTAACTCTCCAGGTATTTTTATTAGATTTGATGTAATCCAATATAAATTCCTTCATTTTAAACTCACTCCCACTAGGAGAGGATATTTCACACATTTGTTTTAAAAGCTTAAATGACATTCAAAAAAGTTTATATGAGTATATTTACTTGCCTCCATCTTAAAACCTGACACAAACAAATTATTTTGGTAAATATTAAATTATTTTGCGAATAATATATAAATTGATTTTTCTAAATCTTTTACAATTGGCACTTTTCAATTTATCTGATATCAATTCAATTGCAAATAATTATATTTCCGAATTACGGGATATAAATATTCAATCTGACAGAATGCGTTTTCGACATAATATGGAACGAGTTGGGCAGATTCTAGCCTTTGAATTATCCAAAGCACTGGAGTATAAAGACCAGGAAGTACAAACTCCCCTGGGCACGAGCGTTATACCCTTGTTACAAAACTCACCTGTTATAGTGACCATTATGCGAGCAGGAGTACCTTTTTTTCAGGGCTTTATCGATGTTTTTGATAAATCTGATGCAGGATTTATCGGTGCCTATCGGACACCGATGGATTCCAGTAACCATTTTAATATTGATATGAATTACATGACATCCGTAAGTTTAGAGGAAAAGGAACTGATAATAGTAGACCCTATGCTAGCAACAGGAAAGTCAATTATAAAGGCTATCGAACAAATCATTACTTTTGGTAATCCCTCCAGAATACATATAGTTTCATTGATTGCCGCAAGAGAAGGTTATCAATATGTAAAAGACAATATGGATGATACAACTATGTTCTGGGTAGGGGTTATTGATGAGGAATTAAATGATAAATCTTATATTGTTCCAGGATTAGGAGATGCCGGTGATTTGTGTTATGGAGAAAAAGTATAAATTTGGAATCAGAGATTAGGTAATGGCATTAAATATTGTATTCTTAATAATAGGCTTGATTGTCCTTATTCTTGGAGGTGACTTTCTGGTGAAGGGTTCATCAAGCATCGCCTTGCGCCTTAAATTATCCCCCTTAGTGGTTGGCCTGACCATAGTAGCCTTTGGCACCTCTGCACCTGAACTATTAATAAGTGTAAAGTCAGCTCTGGCTGGCAGTCCTGATCTGGCCATGGGGAATATAATTGGTTCTAATATTTGCAACCTGGCACTCGTACTAGGAATCACAGCCATTATCTCTCCTATCTATGTTCAAAAAAACAGTATAAAGATTGACTGGCCAATGACTATGGGAAGCTCTCTTTTATTGTACCTGATCATTAGGGAAGGATTTGTCCATTCTTATGAAGGGATTTTATTTATTTCAATTCTTATTGTTTACCTGTTTTTTATAATAAGAAAATCAAGAAGGGATATTAAAATTGCCAAAAATCTGGAGAAAGAATTTGACTTACCAGAAACAACAAATACCCTTTTAAAAGATATATCGTATATAGCCTTAGGCTCTATTGGACTTTATTTGGGAGCTGAGTGGTTTGTAGGGGGGGCCAAGGAAATGGCAATACAGATGGGTGTTGAAGAACGTGTTATTGGAATAACTGTTCTTGCACTTGGCACAAGTTTACCTGAATTGGTTACATCCAGTGTGGCTTCATTTAAAAAGGAAACTGATCTGGCTTTAGGAAATTTGATGGGTTCAAACATTTTCAATATTCTCTCCATTCTAGGAATCACCAGTATTATAAAAGAAATAAAAGTCAATGATGTAATCTTAAAGTCAGATATAATCTGGATGTTAGGCATTACTTTAATCATTTTGCCGATGATGCTTTCCAAAAGAACATTAGGCAGGGCGGAAGGAGTTATTTTATTAATGATTTATATATTTTATACATATACAGTTGTATGGCCCAATTAGGATTGGCTGGATTAGAAGAATATCTTACAATTTTTGTGATTAGTATGTTCAAATTTGTGGGAGGACCACTGGCAGGAATCGCCTTTGGCCTCTCCTATCTTGAAACATCGATCGTGACCGTATTGGGCATGATGACTTCTGTAGTAACAGTATCTTTCTTTGGATCCGGTTTTAGAAGATGGCTGGATAAAGTCTTTCGGAGAAACCGGAAACTATTCACAAAACGCAATCGGCGATTTGTCACTTTCTGGCGAAAATATGGACTTTTTGGAGTATCCTTTTTAACGCCCGTTGTTTTTTCTCCAGTAATAGGAACCTTATTGGTTAATGCTTTTGGCGGTTCAAAAAAGAAAATTATCACCTATATGTTAATCAGTGCCGTATTCTGGGCCTTTACACTTACCAAAGTATATTTTTTAATCCCGGATTTTTTCGCAAGATAGGGATTGAAACATTTACTTTTTATTAACTAATAAACCTCCCCCATTTATTTATGTATTAATTTTGTTTATAAATTTATTATTCATGGAATTAGATGAAGGGATAAAAACCTTAGGGTATATTGATTTACCCATTGATTCAAAGGTTGATATAGTCAGTGAAATAGTGAAACTTAAGGAGGATAAAAATGCAGTGATCCTAGGACATTTTTATATAAATCCTGAGCTTCAGGATATTTCGGATTATGTAGGTGACAGCCTCGGACTATCGCAAAGGGCCAAGGAAACAAGATCGGATATCATTGTCTTTCTTGGTGTTCATTTCATGGCTGAAACGGCTAAGATTCTAAATCCCACTAAGAAGGTACTCATTCCTGATTTAATGGCATCATGCTCATTAGCTGAATCAGCACCATTAGATGCGTTTGTCTCATTTAAGGAACAACATCCTGATCATAAAGTCATCAGTTATATTAATTGTTCAGCTGATATAAAAACAGTTTCGGACGTTATTTGTACCTCTTCCAACGCTGTAGAGATTGTAGGTAGTTTCGGGAAAGAAGAAAAGTTAATTTTTGCCCCTGACAAAAATCTTGGTAACTATATTAATAGTTTGACAGGAAGAGAAATGGTTCTTTGGGATGGAGCATGTATGGTACATGAAAGTTATTCTCTTGAAAAAATCCTGGAGATGAAAAAGACGTATCCTGATGCCATGTTTATTGCCCACCCTGAATGTGAAAAGCCTCTATTGATTATTGCTGATTTTATAGGATCAACAACAGCTTTATTAAAATATACCATGAATAGTGAAGCGCAAAGATTTATTGTAGCAACTGAAAGTGGGATTCTGCATCAAATGCAAAAATCTTCTCCTGAGAAAATTTTTATTCCAGCGCCCTCGGTTGATTCTACTTGTGGTTGCAATGATTGTTCATTTATGAAGTTAAATACTTTGGAAAAACTTTATTTGACCTTGAAATATGAAAAGCCTGAGGTAAAGCTTGATATGGAAACAATGGATCGTGCCAGGCTTCCTATAGAAAGGATGCTTGAAATTTCGAAAAATATTAAATCCTAAACAGATACATTTTTGGAACTTTATAAATCAGATTATCTAGTTATTGGTTCGGGAATTGCAGGTCTTAGTTTTGCTTTGCAAATGGCAGATTCAGGCCGGGTTCATGTAATTTCAAAAACATCACTCAATGAAACCAATACGAACTATGCCCAGGGTGGTATAGCTTCTGTATTTACAGGATCTGACAGTTTCGAGTTACACCAGCAAGACACTTTCAAAGCAGGTGCTGGATTATGCCATGAAGATGCTGTAGAGGTGATGGTTAATGAGGGCCCTGACAGGATCAATGATTTAATTGACTGGGGTGTAGGATTTACGAAGTCATCAGATAATATGGATTATGCCCTGGCAAAGGAAGGTGGGCATTCAGTTCACAGAATATTTCATGTTAAAGATTTTACTGGATTTGAGATTCAAAGAGTATTGTTAAAAAGAGCACAGGAGCATCCGAATATCATACTTTATGAAGATCATTTTGCCATTGACCTAATTACGGAGCATCATGTACTTGGAAATTTACAGGCAGCTTTCAATATTTGTTTTGGTGCCTATGTTTATTCCCATAAGGAAAAGAAGGTGTTTATTTTCCGATCCGATTATACCATCCTGGCTACTGGTGGTGGCTCTCGCATCTATCAATATTCAACCAATCCTGAGAGTGCTACAGGTGATGGGGTTGCCATGGCCTATCGTGCAGGTGTTCGAATTGCCAATATGGAATTTATCCAATTCCATCCTACCGCTCTGTATGAACCTGGCCATCGTTTATTCCTGATTTCAGAAGCGTTAAGAGGCTTTGGCGGAAAGCTAAGGAATCTCAGTGGAGAAGCGTTTGCAAAAAAATATGATGAAAAAGGAGAGTTAGCACCAAGAGATATCGTTGCCAGGGCTATCGATTCTGAAATGAAAAAACTACGTGATAATCATGTATGGCTTGACATGACCCACCTTGATGCGGATGAAGTTAGAAAAAGGTTTCCTAAAATATATGAATATTGTAAAAATGAAGTTGGCTTGGATATCACCAGGGATCCTATTCCGGTAGTGCCTGCTGCACATTATTTATGCGGTGGTATAATGACTTCGTTAAATGGCCAGACATCAATGCAGAATTTATTTGCTTGCGGAGAAGCAGCCCAAACGGGTGTTCATGGAGCTAATCGATTGGCCAGTAATAGTTTACTGGAAGCTTTAGTTTTTAGTCATCGCATTGCAAAAAAACTAAAAACAAAGCGACCCAGAAACTTTGATAAAGTTGTTATTCCGGAATGGGATGAATCAGGTGTATTAAATCAGGATGAATGGTTCTTAATCCAACACAACCTGAAACAAATACAAAGTCTTATGTGGAATTATGTAGGCATCGTCAGGTCAAAAAAAACTTTACAAAGGGCTTTTAGAAGGATCCAGCTGATTTATGAAGAAACTGAAAATTATTATCAAAGAACCAAAATATCCCCTGACCTTCTTGAGTTAAGAAATTTAACAGCCACAGCCTACCTTATAATAATATCAGCGCTTCGTAGAAACGAAAGCAGAGGGTGTCATTTTATGTCAGACTTTTCAAAACCTGAAGTAAAATTCTTAAAAGACACCATAATATAGATTAGCTGATCCGGCTCCAGTTTACTACTGTTTTGCTTAAAGTATTTATATGGTTTCTTAAATTTCTATTTTCTTCTTTTCTAAGTTCAGGATCATCGGAGATTATTTTTTTAGCAGCCTCTCTGGCTAATTGTAAAATTTTTCCATCCTTCCCCAGATCGGCTATCATTAAATCAAGTAATCCACTTTGTTGCGTTCCTGTCAGGTCACCAGGACCCCGAAGAGATAAATCGGTATCTGCTATTTCGAAGCCATTATTCGTCCTAACCATGGTTTCAATGCGTATTCTAGCCTCTTTGCTAAGTTTTTCACCACACATAAGTATGCAATAAGATTGATCAGCGCCACGACCCACCCTACCGCGCAGCTGATGCAATTGAGCCAGGCCAAATCTTTCGGCGTTTTCGATGAGCATAACGGATGCATTGGGTATATCAACTCCTACTTCAATAACGGTGGTTGAAACCATAATCTGAGTTTCCTTTTTAACAAAGCGCTTCATCTCAAAATCTTTATCTGCAGATTTCATCTTTCCGTGTACAATACTCAGCTGATATTCAGGAAAAGCCCGGGAAAAACTCTCGAATCCATCCATAAGATGTTTCAGGTCAAGTTTCTCGGATTCATCTATTAATGGATATACGACGTATGCTTGTCTTCCACTTTTAATTTGATCCCGGATGAAGCCAAATACTTTTAATCGATTTCGATCAAACTGAAGACTAGTCTTTATTGGTTTTCGGCCTGCAGGAAGTTCATCAATTACCGATACATCAAGATCTCCGTATAATGTCATTGCCAGTGTTCTTGGGATAGGCGTAGCAGTCATGACCAGAACATGGGGGAAAATACGTCTATTCTTTTTCCACAACTTTGCTCGCTGTGCTACTCCAAACCGGTGTTGTTCATCAACAATTGCTAAACCTAGATTCTGAAATTGTACCGGATCTTCAATCAATGCATGTGTTCCGACCATGATATTGATTTCACCGGATAATAGCTGATCATGTATTTTAGTTCTGCTGGATTTTTTTGTAGAACCTGTCAGCAAAGCAATTTTTAATTTTAGCTTGTCCGCATAGGTTTTAAGTCCCTGGTAATGTTGTTCGGCTAATATTTCTGTTGGTGCCATAAGGACGGATTGAGCACCATTTCCGATAGCCAGCAACATAGAGATAAAAGCTACTATCGTTTTTCCAGAACCGACATCACCCTGTAATAATCGATTCATTTGATGCCCTGATTTCATATCAGTAAAAATCTCACGAATCACATTTTTCTGTGCACCAGTAAGGCTAAAGGGAAGATAATCATGGTAGAATTCCGTTAGCAGCGAAGTTTTGTTAAATACCTGCCCTTCAAATTTATCCATCCTGGCTTGCTTCAGCTTGAGCAACCTGAATTGTATGAAAAAAAACTCTTCAAATTTTAATCGAAATTTAGCCGATGCAAGATGTTGATAATCGCTTGGGAAATGAATGTTTTGATAGGCCTCGGATTTGCCAATAAGCTTATAGTCAGTTAATATATTTGTGGGAAGTGATTCCCTAATGTGCACCAGCGATTTAGATAGTAACTCTCGTTGTAATTTTGAAATATACTTACTATCCACATATCGGGCCTTCAGTTTTTCAGAACTAGGGTAAATTGGTTGGAGAAAAGCACCAGCTTCCTGATTTTCAGAATAAATTTCCAGCTCCGGATGCCCTATATATAATTTGGATCCGAACAAATTAGGTTTCCCGAATACGATATATTCTATTCCTGCTTTAAGTTTTTTTATTGCCCACTTAGCTCCTTGAAACCAAACGAGTTCTACTTCACCTGTCTGGTCATAAAAATATGCAACAAGGCGTTGTTTCTGTGGCCTTCCAGATAATTCAAAAGTGCGGATAAAACCCTTAATTTGCACATATGGCATGCTGGCATTCAGGTTGCTTACTGTATGAATTTTTGTGCGGTCTTCATATCGAAAAGGGAAATGCTGTAAAAGATTTCCAAAGGTAAAAATATCAAGCTCTTTGTTCAATAAGGCGGCTTTTTGCGGCCCAACACCCTTTAAAAATTCGATTTTATTATCAAAAATACCAGCCATGATTGCTTATTTAAAAATATAAATCAGCGATCCTTCCATTCCAGAGTATTTAACATATGGATTATATCCTTTTTAATATAATCAATCACTGGTGCAAGTGAGTCATTTTGAGTAGCTGTTTTAAAATATAAAGCTCCTCGCATAAAATGTTTTAAGGAATCAGTGGTAACAAATTGGATCTGGCTAGGCACTTCTCCACTTATCTCTGCCAGGGTCACAATATTTCCTTTTTTAGTTTTAATAACAGTTTCATCAATCGCATAAGCTTTAATCTGGTGTTGCGAAGTTAGCTTATAAGCATCCCCCAGATATTCCTTCATTAATTCTTGTTTACCCTCTATAGATTTATAAGTAATCTGTATTTCAGCCTGTAAGGTATCGTATACAAGGTCGATCCAATAGCGTTCGCTATTAATTTCAGTAGTAGGCTTAACCTGTTGTTTTACCCTATTCATGACTTTCCAGGAAGTGTCAGTACTGAGTCGTGAAAGTTTAGACATTTCAAATTGATAAGGCAAACTATCAGGAATAGAAATATATTCATTAGCTGGCAGGACTATCCTATTATATCCTTTTGGTTTTGGTAGATAATCACTGGTACATCCTATGGTAAACAGGAAGAGCAGAATTAAAAGAGTTGGTTTCAATGTGTGAATATTAAGTTCTATTAATACCTGATTTTTTGAAAATTCTTATCCTTTTGATTCTTCTGTTATCAACTGCAACAACAGTGAAAACTAAATTTTTATATTCAATCTTTTCACCTACCCGAGGTAGTTTCGAACTTAATTCTAAAATAAGTCCTCCCAAAGATTCACTTTCTCCTTTCGCATCTTCAAATATGGAAGGATCCATTCCGATTATTTTACAAAAGTCATTTAAGGAAGTCTTGCCTTCGAAAACATAGGTGTTTTCATCAAGTTTATTATATGCAATTTCATCATCATCAAATTCATCACGAATTTCACCTACAATTTCTTCAATTATGTCTTCCAGGGTGATTAATCCGGATGTGCCACCATATTCATCTACTACAATAGCCATATGTACCCTTTTCTCTTGAAAATCCTTTAACAAAGAATCTATTTTTTTATTTTCCGGAACAAAATATCCCTGGCGTAGTAAATTCTGCCATTTGAAATCTTCATCCTGATCGAGATAAGGTAGAAGATCTTTGATGTATAACAAACCTTCAATATTATCAATGGTCTCCCTGAAAATGGGTATTCGGGAAAAGCCACATTTGTTTATGGTATCCATCAATTCATGAAAATGAGATTCGATGTCAATAGCAGTAATATCCATCCTGGATCTCATTACCTGTTTCACTGATAAGGTGCCAAAATTCACAATACCTTTCAGTATCTCCTTTTCTTCTTCAGTAGTCTCTTCTCCAGTGGTAAGTTCCAGGGCAGTATGCATTTCTTCTTTTGAAACCTTGTAATCTTTTCTGGTTATTCGCTTTTCAATGACATTACTCATTGACATAAGCAACCATGTCAAGGGTTTGAAGATGGATTCTGCAATAACCAGTAGTCCGGCAGTTTTTCTTGAAAATTTTACATTGTTTGAATTTGCATAAACTTTAGGAATCACTTCTCCGAAAAACACAATCACAAAGGTTGTAATAAATGTAAGTACTAATATTATAATTCCCGTAAGCGTATTGGTTCCGAAAATACTCCAGGTAATATATGTCGCTAATGTTACTATTGCTACATTGATGAAGTTATTAAAAATTAAAATTGTGGCAAGTAGCTTCTTAGGATCTTTTATTAGCCTATTAATTTGTTTGTCGAATTTATTCTGACTTAGTGAGAAATCAGATATGTCTTTTCTAGATAAGGAGAAAAAGGCTACTTCTGATCCTGACACCAGTGCGGACATTAAAAGCAAAATAAATAATACCACTCCACCTACAACATAAAAGGTGATTTGATTACTTGCTAATAAAATAAAAAGATAACTACTCGGATATGGGTCGTCCAATTTCGTAAAATTAGATATTAAAATGGTAGATCATCTGTCTCCTCAGGCAGATTTACTGATTCATTCTGCGTATTTGGATCATTAGATGGAATACCCGGTTCAGCTGTACCAGAAGAAGTTTTGGCACCAAGCATGGTCATATTCTGCCCTACGATCTCGGTACTATATTTTGTAATACCTTCTTTATCCTGATAGGACCTTGTTTGCAGTTTGCCTTCAAGATATACCTGGTTGCCTTTTCTTAAATATTTTTCTGCAACTTCTGCCAATCCTCTCCACAACACGATATTGTGCCATTCAGTCTGATCTACTCTTTGGCCTGTATTTCTGTCTTTGTAAGATTCAGTAGTTGCTATTGAAAAACGGGCTACTTTTACACCATTATCTAGTGCTCTGATCTCTGGATCCTTGCCTAAATTACCAATTAGGATTACCTTATTTATTCCTGCCATAATTTATATATTTAGCTGGTTGAACAAAATTACTATTTCAAAAATAGCTAAAATATATTAGCCTTCAAAAATTTCTCGATCAATACAGGCTTGGGTAGATTTATCATCTCATCAATGGAATAAAATTTCCCGGGTCCAAGTCTGATGATTTTCCGATAATCCTGTTTATTATTCAGGTTGATAGCATAAAACCGGGCTAAGATAGTCTGGTGAGTTAACTTGTGTGTAATATCCACCATGTTTACAGTATGCTGTTTTCCGTCATAAGCCCATCCTGCCGGCTCCTGAACCATATTATTATTAGATTCAACTAAATGGAAATCGTACAATCCCTGCCAGATATCTCCTTCAGATCTTTTATTCATATATATTCGATCTTCATACCGGTATACAAAGTAATGAAAATTACGAATTGTTTTTTTTGGTTTATTTAATTTGACTGGACGCACACCCTGCAAACCGTTAATTCTGGCAAGACAATAAGTATGAAAACAACAAGTAACACAAGAAGGATTTTGAGGAATACATTGAATGGCTCCAAATTCCATCAATGCCTGGTTAAATATTCCAGGATCATTTTCAGGCATTATTGATTCGGCAATTTCTTGAAAAGCTTTTTTGCCTTTTCCGGAGGATATATCAAGAGATATATTAAAAAGTCTTGACAATATCCTGTAAACATTTCCATCTATTGCCGGCACTTTTTCATTAAAAGCAATGGAAGCAATTGCCGCAGCAGTATAGGGGCCGATGCCTGGAAGTTTGAGTAACTCATTATAGTTATTGGGAAATATTCCATTAAACCTGGAAACAACTTCATTTGCACATTTTAAAAGATTTCTGGCTCTTGAATAGTAGCCCAAACCCTGCCAGGTTCGTAGTACTTCCTGCTCGGAAGCTTTGGCAAGATTAAAAATGGAAGGGAATTTTTCAACAAATTTATTATAGTATGGCAAACCTTGCTGGATTCTTGTTTGTTGTAGTATTATTTCAGATAACCAAATCTTATATGGATCTGATGTTTCTCTCCATGGAAGATTTCGCTTATTCTCGAAATACCAGGCAAAAATATTTTCGGTGAAGGCAGGTGTATCCAATCGATATAAGTACTTTGTAATGATTGTAAAAATACATAGGATTCAATTTAGTTTGAATTTTATTTCCATTATAGTAGATGACGGTTTATTTTTGTGCTCCAAAACATTTGGGTATTAGATATTTATAAAAAAAAGGACTGTGACAAAAGCTGAGATAATTTCAAAAATTTCTGATCAAACGGGCATTGACAAAGCAGATGTTCAAGTGACGGTAGAAGCACTATTTAGTGTTGTTAAACAATCAATGTCAGAAGGGGAAAATATATATGTTCGGGGATTTGGAAGTTTTGTGAATAAAAAGAGAGCACGAAAAGTAGCCAGAAATATTTCCAAAAATACCGCGATAATCATTGATGAACATTTTGTTCCAAGTTTTAAGCCATCGAAGGTTTTTATTGAAAAGATAAAAAGTAGCGACAAGGTTAAAACTAATAACTAACACGTTATACCTGTAAACGGGAGGAGTGGGGTTTGATATGAAAAAACAAGGGATTATAATCGCTGTTGTATCTTTGATTTTTATCATTGTTTTATTCAACTTACCCAGAGTGGTTGTAGAAAATGATGGTGATCAGGGCGTGCAGGGTGAAAATAAATCCACTAATGATCCTTCTGCAAATCAAGATTTGGTAGAACAACATTTATCAACTATTTCTGGTGAAGTTCAGGAACAATTAAACAGGAATCAGGAACGATTTAATGATGCTGTTGAAAAAGATCGATTGGAATATGCTGATTCTATTGCTATCATATATTTAGCCATTAATAAATATGATAGTGCTGCTAAATATTTTGATTACATAGCAGAAGCTAAACCAAGTATAGATTCTTATCAGAAGGCGGGCGATACATATTATGATGCTTTTGGATTTGCAATGGACAAGGAGAAAGCAATTGAATTGGGTGATAGAGCAAGATATTTCTATAATCTTATTCTTGAGGAGGAACCTGATCGATTAGATTTGCAAAATAAGATAGCGATGACTTATATATCTTCTGCCAATCCAATGCAGGGTATTACGATGTTAAGGACAATTATTGAGAAGGATCCGGAGAACGAAATGGCAATATTTAACCTGGGTTTATTGGCCATTCAGTCAGGACAATACGAAAAAGCAGTAGAAAGATTCGAAAAACTTGTATCTTTGCATCCACAAAACCTGCAAGGGCAGTTTTATTTAGGATTAAGTTATTTTGAATCCGAAGATAAAAATAATGCCAAAAGGCAGTTTGAGCTTGTGAAAAGTATGGAAAGTGATCCGGCAGTTATAGCTACTGTAGACGGATACTTAAAAGAAATAAATTAATAAAAGAATTTTTAAATATTTGATTTATGCCTTGCGGTAAAAAAAGAAAAAGACATAAGATTGCGACGCACAAAAGGAAAAAGCGTCTCAGAAAGAACAGACATAAGAAGAAGTAATATGAATTTCTTCTCTGTCGTTTAGGGTAAATATTAAAGACAACACCTTGAGTAACAACTTAATTATTAATGCAACTCAGCAAGGATGTCGGATCGCCCTCGTAAAAGACAAAGATCTTGTTGAATTCCATTTTGAAGAAGAATCCAATAAGTTTAAAGTAGGAGACATTTATCTGGGAATAGTAAAGAAAGTTGTTCCCGGATTGAATGCGGCATTTATTGATATTGGATATGAGAAAGATGCCTTTCTCCATTATTTAGACTTAGGGCCACAAGTAAGTTCGTTAAATAAATTTACTAAGTACGCCCTCACCAGAAAAAACACTTCTTCTAAATTGACCAATTTCAGGCTTGAGCCGGATATTGACAAATCAGGCAAGATTAATCAGGTACTTACAAAGAACCAACAGGTACTTGTACAAATTGTTAAGGAACCGATATCAACAAAGGGGCCACGGCTAACCTGTGAAATAGCTCTGGCTGGCAGGAATATTGTGCTTGTACCTTTTTCAAACTCTGTTAACATATCAAAGAAAATATCTGATATGGGAGAGCGAAAAAGACTTGCAAGATTAATCAGTTCAATAAAACCTGAGAATTTTGGAATCATAATCAGAACGGTCGCTGAGAAAAAGGACGTAGCCGAGCTACATAAGGACCTGAATGATTTAGTGAACAAATGGCATTCTGGAATTAGAACTCTGAAAAATGCCAAACCGAAAAAGAAGATTATTGGGGAAATGAGTAAAGTGTCCTCTATGCTCAGGGATATGCTCAATGAATCATTCGATTCTATTAATGTTGATAGTAAACCTATCTATGAGGAAGTAAAATCTTACATCAAGAACATTGCTCCCGACCGCGAAAAAATCATCAAATTATATAATGGTAAGACCAAAATTTTCGAACAATTTGGAATAGAGAAGCAGTTAAAATCTTTGTTCGGGAAATCGGTGAGTTTACCAGGAGGAGGTTATCTGATTATTGAGCATACCGAAGCACTGCATGTTATTGATGTAAATAGTGGTAATAAGTCAAATTCTGAAAAAAATCAGGAGAATACTGCATTAAGCGTAAACCTCGATGCTGCAAAAGAGGTTGCCAGGCAATTGCGATTAAGAGACATGGGGGGAATAATCGTAGTTGACTTTATTGACATGAGAAATTCTGAAAATAAGAAAAAAGTATTTTCAGTAATGAAGGAAGAGATGAAACTGGATCGATCAAAGTTTACAATCCTGCCCTTGTCGAAATTTGGATTGATGCAAATTACCCGCCAGCGTGTCAGACCAGAACTCAATTTGAGGGTACATGAAATTTGCCCTACCTGTAATGGAACAGGAAATATTACTGCTACTATTTTGGTTTCTGATAATATTGAGAAGAACATTGAATATATTCTCACAAAGCAAAACGAGAAGAAACTAACTCTTGCACTCCACCCATATTTATATGCTTTTTTTACCAAGGGTATGATTTCAATTCGCATGAAGTGGTTTTACAAATACCAAAAATGGGTAAACCTGGAAGTGGATTCATCCTTAGGAATTGCTGACTTCAGGTTTCTGAATGGAATGGGTGAAGAAATTGAAATATCATAAGTTAATAAGACGTTAAACAGTAGAGTATAATTAAATTCTCCGGAAATGATTGACAAACTTGAAGCGATAAAAAGCAGATTTGAGGATGTTGGCCAGATGCTTGTAGAGCCTGGCATCATATCTGATATGAAGAGATACTCTAAGCTTAGCAAAGAGTATAAAGACCTGGATAAAATTGTTGTTAAATACAACGAATATAGAAAGGTTTTAAGTGATATTGAAAGTGCTAAATCACTTTTGGATACTGAGAAAGATCCGGAATTCCGGAATATGGCTAAAGCTGAACTCGATGAATTAACACCTGATAAAGAAAGATTGGAAGAAGAGTTAAAAAAACTTTTAATTCCAAAGGATCCAAACGACAGTAAAAATGCTATTGTGGAGATTCGAGCAGGTACAGGAGGGGATGAAGCTGCCATATTTGCTGGTGACCTTTTTAGAATGTACCAAAGATTTTGTGAAAGGATGGGATGGAAGATGAACTTACTTGATATTATGGAAGGAACTTCAGGTGGGTATAAAGAAATAGTGACAATGGTCTCGGGCAGTGATGTATATGGAAAGATGAAATTTGAATCCGGTGTACACCGGGTACAAAGAGTTCCTGTAACTGAAACGCAGGGAAGGGTGCATACCTCAGCTGCCAGTGTAGCTGTATTGCCAGAAATGGAAGATGTTGAAGTTGAGATCAATATGAATGAGGTAAGAAAAGACACCTTTTGTTCTTCGGGACCCGGAGGGCAATCTGTTAATACAACATATTCAGCTATTAGACTCACACATATTCCAACAGGCCTGGTGGTTTCATGTCAGGATGAAAAATCACAGCTTAAAAACCTTGATAAAGCATTGAAAGTTCTCAGGTCAAGATTATATGAGCTTGAGCTGAAGAAGCACAATGAGAAAATTGGTGAAAAAAGAAAATCTATGGTTGGCAGTGGGGACCGATCAGATAAAATAAGGACATATAATTATCCACAGGGTCGAGTTACTGATCATCGGATTAATTATTCAGTATATAATCTTCAGGCTGTAATGGATGGAGATATAGCTGATTTCATCGAGCAACTTCGAATAGCTGAGAATGCTGAAAGACTTAAAGAAGGTCAATCTAATTGATAATTTTGAAAGCAATTGTTTTATCTCTTTTAGTATCAATTCTCATTTTTCAGATTTCATGTGTACCTGAAAATGAAATACTTTCTACAAATCCGAATTATCAATTAATATTTTCGAAGGACACTGTTTCTTTTGATACAGTTTTCACTACCCTGGGAAGTGTTTCAAAACGTCTCATTGTTCATAATCCACATCCTAATGCGGTGGAAATTGAAAATGTTTATATAGGTAAAGGGACAGACTCTCAATATGATATTACGGTTTCCGGTAAAAATCAAAAAGTAGTAGAAAACCAGGTGATTATGGGTAACGACAGCTTATTGGTTTTAGTGACAGTATCCATTGATCCTAATGAAGTTTCATTACCTTTTGTTGTCAGAGATTCAATAGTTTTTGTGACCAATGGAAACCAGCAGGATGTAAAACTTCAAAGCTGGGGACAAAATGCTCATTTTCTTGGAGATTCAATATTGGCATGTGATGCTCAATGGAAACCTGACAAACCCTATTATCTATATGGTTCAATTTTAGTAGATTCCTTATGTACTTTAACAATAGATAAAGGTGTACAGATTTATGCTGCATTTAATTCATTTGTTTTTATAAAAGGCACTTTACTAGCCAATGGTGATTCACAAGAAAGGATTTTGTTTCGTAATGAACGCCTGGAGGAACGTTATGAAAACATTCCAGGACAATGGGGAGGAATCTTTTTTCTTGAAGGAAGTAAAAATAATATTATTGAATATACTGACATAAGAAATGTACAATATGGCCTTAGAGTAGGAACACCTGATAAGGATACGATTCCCGATTTAATAATTCGAAATACCAGGATCGAAAATACTTCTGTCGGAGGAATTCTTACATATAGTTCTGATTTGATGGCTGTAAATACCCTGGTAAATACTTCCACCGGATATAATGTAGCAAATTTTGCAGGTGGTAATTATATATACCAGCATTGTACATTTGCCAATTACCCAATAAGTTTTTTTCAGGAGAGCCCTTCTGTTATATTCACAGATAACGTAGTACTGGAAAACGATGAAATTATTACTGAAGCGATTAATTTACATCTGTATAATACAATTGTCTGGGGGAACCTTTCAGAGGAGATATATATTGACACAAGCGGAGGATCTGAATTTATTTTGAGATCCTATAATAGTATATTAAAATCATCCCTGGATATCTTTGAGGGATCAGGAAATTATTTAAGTACAGATACGGAATTCATGCAGTTTCAAGATTATAATAATTATGATTATACTCCTGATTCTTTATCTCCAGCAATTGACAATGCCAGGAAAACCGGTTTATCAATTGATTTATTTGGCTTTGAAAGAGATAGTCTACCGGATATAGGCGCTATAGAGTTTTTGAAATAATATAAAAGATGAATTTTTTTCAAAAAGAAATTACCCTTCACAGATATAATAGAGGGTTTCATATAATTACCGATACCATCATAGAAGAATTTGATGATATCACAAAGATTAATAATGGCATCCTTCATATACTTGTGAAACATACTTCTGCGGGGATAACGATAAATGAAAATGCAGATCCTACGGTACGTCAGGATTTTGAAACTCATTTTAATAAGTCTGTGCCTGAAAACGCTCCTTATTATAAACATGATTATGAAGGCCCGGATGATATGCCGGCGCATATCAAAACGTCAACTATTGGTAACCAAATTAGTATTCCAATAACTAACGGAAGATTAAATTTAGGTACCTGGCAAGGCGTATACTTTTGCGAATTTAGAAATTATAGCAGCAATCGAAGGATTGTATTAACAGCCTTTGGAGTATAAAAGGTAAAAGTTATAGGTGTATCTTTTGCTTAAGATATTGAGCTGTATACCCATTACTTTTTTGGATCATTTCTTCCGGAGTTCCTTCGAAAACAATATATCCTCCTTCTTCATCCCCTCCTTCAGGTCCCAGATCAATTATCCAATCAGCAGTTTTGATAACTTCCATATTATGCTCAATCATAATCACACTATTTCCCTGATTTATTAACCTGTTTACTGATACAAGGAGCTTATTTATATCATGGAAGTGTAATCCTGTGGTTGGTTCATCGAATATGAATAGAATATGAGATCCTGAATCTGATTTTCCTTTCCCAAGAAAAGATGCCAGTTTAACGCGCTGAGCTTCTCCTCCACTCAAGGAATTGGAGGATTGTCCGAGATGTATATATCCTAAACCTACTTCTTGGAGAGGCTTAATTCTCGTAACCACTGAAGTTTCATCTTTGAAAAAGTCAATGGCTTCATCAACTGTTAGATTGAGTACTTCACTTATGTTTTTATCCTTGTAGGTTATGTTAAGAATATCATTTTTAAATCTTGCACCTTTACAGCTATCACATGTTAGATAAATATCTGCCATGAATTGCATCTCAATTTTAACCAGACCCTCCCCCTGGCATGCTTCGCATCGTCCACCATCAATATTGAAAGAAAAATGAGAGGGTTTGTATCCTCGCTGTTTAGCCAACTGCTGATCAGCAAAGAGTTTGCGGACCGAATCAAATGCTTTTACATAAGTTACAGGATTAGACCTTGAAGATTTTCCAATTGGATTTTGATCTACGTATTCAACCTGGCTGATCTTTTGTATATCTCCTTCCAGTTTATCAAACTTTCCTATAGAACCAGATATCATTCCAAGGTGTTTTAATAATGAAGGATTTAAAATCCTTTGTACTAATGTAGATTTACCAGAACCACTCACACCTGTTATTACAGTTAAAATTCCTAGAGGAATCACTGCATTGATATTCTTAAGGTTATTTTCGCGGGCACCCTGAATTTCTATCCTGTTCTTCCATTTTCTTCGAAACTCCGGTACTTTAATTTCATCCGATCCATTCAGATATCTGGCTGTATACGAAACAGAATCTTTCATTATCTGATCAAAGGTTCCTTGAAATACTAGTTTGCCTCCATGGATGCCGGCGTCTGGACCAATATCTATTATCTGATCCGCATTATTCATAATTTCTTCTTCATGCTCAACAACAATTACTGTGTTCCCCAAATCTCTTAGAGATTTAAGAACATTGATCAGCCGGTTTGTATCCCTGGGGTGCAAGCCAATACTAGGCTCATCTAATATATACATCGAGCCTACAAGGGCACTGCCTAATGAAGTGGATAGTCGAATGCGTTGATATTCTCCACCGGATAAACTTGAGGAAAGCCTGTTTAATGTTAAATATCCCAAACCAACCTGCTCAAGAAATTTTAGGCGATTTTTTATTTCAGTAAGGATTCTTTTACTGATTTTTTCATCAACACCTTCTAATTTAATTTGCTCAAAAAAGATTTCACTTTTACTTACTGGCATTAATACAAGATCTGAAATTGATTTTCCTTGTATTTTCACATAGGATGCATCTTTCCTTAAGCGCGTACCATTACATTCCGGGCAAACCGTACGACCTCTGTACCGACTTAATAAAACCCGGTACTGAATTTTATGGGTTTTTGATGCTATATAATTGAAAAAATCAGTAATCCCCTTAATACCTTTTTCACCATTCCACAATAATTCGAATTGTTCTTTTGAAAGTTCATTAACTGGTCGGTGGATAGGAAAATCAAAATCCATAGCCTTTTCTAAAAACTTATTTAACCATTTTTTCATGGTCTCAGATCGCCAGGGAGCAATGGCTCCTTCAAATACGGATAAACTTTTATCAGGAATAACCAAATCTTCATCAATCCCCAGGACTTTTCCAAAACCCTCACATTTTTTACAAGCCCCATAAGGATTGTTGAAACTAAATAAATTAACACTGGGTTCTTCAAAAGTTATTCCATCCAATTCAAAACGATCACTGAAAGACTCTTCATTGCTGTCGCCTATTATTAAGATGCAATCTCCATGACCTTCGTAAAAAGCAGTCTGAATAGAATCAGCTAACCTGAATTGGTTATCATCATCATCATGTATAATAGTAGACCGGTCAATTAGTATAAGAATATTTTTCTCTTTATCATATTTATTAATATCAGCCAGAACGTCTTCAACAAATAGAACTTCTCCTCCAATTCTAAGCCTGGTGAATCCTTTGCTTAATAAAATGTTCAATTCAATAGTTAGATCCCGTTCGGTACTGACTAACAAAGGACAGAAGATCATTATCTTTTCTCCTTCCTTATGTTTATAAATAAAATTGACCACAGAAGTAACAGTATCTCGTTTTACCTCCTGATGGCTGATAGGTGAAATGGTTTTTCCAACCCTGGCAAAAAGCAATTTCAGATAATCATAAATCTCAGTACTTGTTCCTACTGTAGACCTTGGATTTTTGGTATTTACTTTTTGCTCAATAGCTATGGCCGGAGAAATACCTCGTATATAATCTACCTCAGGTTTTTCCATTCTTCCAAGAAATTGCCTGGCATATGAACTTAGGCTTTCGACATACATTCTCTGGCCTTCAGCAAAAAGGGTATCAAATGCTAATGAAGATTTTCCGGAACCTGATAATCCGGTAATAACTACCAATTGATTTCTGGGTATGGCAACGCTGAGATTTTTAAGATTATTTACACGGGCACCTTTTATAATAATAAACTCTTTTGGATTTAAATTTTCCAATGATGCATTTCCGGTAGTATTCATTTTAGTCTGCATGAATTTGCAAAGATAATATAGGAACTTTCTTAATAGTAATTTGTTGGAAAAGAGATTAAAAAGATTCCCAAAAACGGAAAAATATTCCAAAAAGAAGAAATTATTAATGTTTTTGAATTATTTTTTTGTTAATGTTTAACTTTTATTACATGCGCATAAATGGCTATGAATCACTTACATATAATAATTTTCGTCAATATTTCGCAAAGAAACGGGTTTTCTAAAAATGAAAAATGATTTAGGTATAGTATTTGTATTCAAATCTTGCATCGAGCGTGAAATAAATCTTTTAATTTATTGTTGGATAATAAAATCTTATTATTTACCTTGGCAGTCCAAATAAAATTTAATTGTTTAACCTAAATTCAATACAATATGATATAAACCTCTACGTTTACTAATTGAGATTAATAATGAATAGGAATGAGGTAAGTGACAGAAAATTAGTTTCGGCGTACATAAAAGGTAACGAAGAGGCTTTTGAGTTATTGGTTGAAAGGCACAAGAACAGGGTTTTTACAACAATTAATCTGATCGTCAGAGATAATTATTTAGCTGAGGATCTTTTGCAGGAGACTTTCATCAAATCAATTAAAACTATTAAGTCGGGCAGGTATAACGAGGAAGGGAAGTTTTTACCTTGGATATTGCGAATTGCCCACAATTTGGCAATTGATCATTTCAGAAGGGATAAAAGGTATCCAACTGTAGTTTTAGAAGATGGAAGTCCGGTCTTTAACAACCTTGAGTTTTCTGAGGATTCTTTTGAATCCATACAAATTCAGAAAGAGACGCATGTACGATTAAAGCAGTTCATTGAAGAATTACCACTGGTTCAGAGGGAGGTACTTGTAATGAGGCACTATATGAATATGAGTTTCAAGGAGATAGCAGAAGTATCAGGTGTCAGCATTAATACAGCCCTTGGCAGAATGCGATATGCATTAATTAATATACGTAAAAAACTAACTGTCAATAAAAATGCCTATGACAAAAACTTTTACCCAAAATGATCTGATAAGATATATTTATCACGATACGACTGAAAAGGAAACAAGTGATATTGAAAAGGAATTGCTTTTTGATAACAAATTGTTTGAAGTCTATAAAAATCTGGCTGAAGTTACAATGGAATTAGATAGGGTTGAAATAAGCCCTTCAGAAAAAGTAGTAAATAAAATCTTAGAATATTCAAAATCTTTAAATTTGCATTCTGTTAGATAACAAAGAATGCTGAAGAAAGAAAGATTCAAATTTTTTATTGATTACTTTATTGAGAATTTTCCAGAACCTCAAACAGAGTTAGCGTATTCTAATTCATTTCAATTGCTGATAGCTGTAATCCTTAGTGCACAATGTACTGATAAAAGGATTAACATGGTTACGCCTGCATTGTTTCGTGATTTCCCTACCCCTGAAATTCTTTCAAAAGGTTCGTTTGATGAAATTTTTCCCTACATTAAGAGTGTTACTTATCCCAATAATAAAGCAAAGCATCTCATAGGGATGTCAAATATGCTTGTTGATGTATTTGATTCAAAGGTACCAGAAAACCTGGATGATCTACAAAAACTACCTGGAGTAGGGCGTAAAACAGCCAATGTTATTGCCTCTGTAATATATAATCAACCAACGATGGCTGTTGACACACATGTTTTCAGGGTTTCCAAACGCTTAGGGCTTGCATCAACAACAGCAAATACTCCTCTTGCTGTTGAGAAACAACTTGTAAAATATATACCGGAAAAATATATTCCTAAAGCACATCATTGGTTAATCTTGCATGGCAGGTACACATGTCTGGCAAGAAAGCCGAAATGCAATAGTTGTGGCCTTATCCATTTTTGCAGGTATTATGAAAAGGTAATTAAATAGCCAGGGTAGTAATTTTAAGGGATACATTGAATATACTATATATACATCAGTATTTTAAAACCCCCAATGAAGGAGGAGCCATCAGGTCATGGTATATCGCTAAAGGAATGCTAAGCGCTGGACACCAGGTCCAAATTATTACCGCTCATAATAATTCAAAATATGAACAAAAGTTAATTGATGGATTGAAGGTTCATTATTTACCTGTTAGCTATTGCAATAATTATGGATTTTTCAGGCGATTATTTTCTTTCTTGTTTTTTGCTCATAAAGCTTATTATTTAAGCAGAAAATTCGAAGATATTGATTTGGCTTACATAACTTCAACTCCATTGACAGTGGGCCTTACTGCATTAAAACTCAAAAAAAAGAAGAATATACCATATATTTTTGAGGTGAGGGACCTGTGGCCGGAAGCACCGATTCAAATGGGAATTATCAAAAGTAAAATTATCAAAACCATATCCCGAAAGCTGGAATCACATATTTATAAAAATGCAAAAAAAATTGTAGCTCTTTCACCAGGAATAGAAGACTTTGTAAAAAAAATGGTTCCAGGAAAGAACGTCCTTTTATGTCCCAATATGGCTGATTGCGATTTTTTTAACCAATACGATCCTGTTTCCGATTCTCTGAAGAAGGAACATAACCTGGGGGGATCTTTTGTGATTTCTTATTTTGGGGCAATAGGCTGGGTAAATGCATTAGATTATTACCTGAATCTGGCTAATGTTTGCATGAATAAAGGGCTGGATATTAAGTTTTTTATCATCGGTAGTGGTGGGCAAGAGTCAAGGCTAATTCGAAAAGCGGAAGAAATGCAACTCGATAACTTATTTTTTATTGGTCATATAAGTAAAAAAGAACTGAAAAAATATTTGTCTATTACGGATGCTGCCTATATATCATTTGCTAACTATCCTATCCTGGAGTACAATAGCCCAAATAAATTTTTTGATTCTCTAGCTAGCGGAAAATTAGTAGTATCTAATGTAAAAGGATGGATAAGGGAAATCATAGAAGATCATAGTTGCGGTATTTATATAAATCCTGAAAAACCTGAAGATTTCATTCCTATGATTACACCAATTATGAAAGATTCTGAATTGTTAAAAAAGTATCAGGACAATGCAAGAAATCTTGCTGAAAATAGCTTCGAAAGAAAAAAATTGGTTCAGGAGTTACTGACTTATATTGAAAGCTAATATTACTCTCTTCGTGGTTTAAAACCAGATTGCTCAAAAAGTACCCGGGAATTCTCATTTTGCATCATGGAGGTAAAGCTATGATCCTTATTTTTCATATAATCCTTAATGATTTCCCAACCTATCCAGCGACCTATTCTGCCTGGACAATTTTCTCCTATTTCTAATGTTTTGGGTCTTTCTGAAATAAATTTATCCTTGATGAAGTGGTTGGTATCAAAGAGAGCTTCGTTTTCGATAAAGCTGGCCCATATTATTTCCTGACTTCGATTGATATCATTCATTTCCTTTGGTGAATAACCTAGAAAGATTGAATCTGGAACACAGGGTAACATTTGCTTCGAAAAATAATAGGCTTTACCATAATAGATCATATCAGCTAAAAGTGTTTTATCTTTTAAGTCGGTTTTACTAAACTGATTAGATAGAAGTAAAAGCGAGTTGGGTACGATGTTTTCCTTTCGGTACCTCTTTAAAATATATTCAGGTATATTATTAGGCTTGTAAGTAGCTGATTCTCCAAGATAAAAATCAAGGCCAATAATAATGAGAGTATCTGATACATACATATCATGAGTCAACCCAGTAAAAACTGTTTGGATCCTGGGAGGCATGAATTCAGGGTAATAGTATTTTATCCTTCTGAATGCTTCTTCATATTCTTTTAGAATATCCTCAAAATTCCCAAATGTATTTTCAGTATCCTGCCATAAAGTATCAATAAATGGATCCGTCAACAAAGCAAAAAATTGATTTATGAACATAGAATCATTGGGATATTGTGATCGTGATAAAAATAATTCACCGAAAACAATGTTTTCATCTAAGATACTTTTCAGGTCTTCTTTTACTTGAACATCATGTAATCTTTGATCCAATCTGTCAATTATTAATTCTATTTTGATATCAGAGATATCGGGTGAAGGTATACAGGCATTTTTATTATCGCAGGAGGTGATAAAAATTATTGCCAGGAAGGGCAGCAGTATTGAAAGATTCTTAGTTATTTTATATTCCGTATTCATTGTTATTTCTATCAACAAGAATTTAATTAAAGTCGATACTCATTATAAAGACAAATGTATTGAATTATTGTATGAAGAAGCATATCATTTTAATCACAATATTGTTTTTTGTCATTGTTCCTTCTTTTGGTCAAATTGAAGTCGGGATTAATGTTTTACCTGGAATTTCAGCCAACAGGGTTTCTTCTGATAGTGATTCCATATCATTCTACAATGATGGAGTGGGTTATAAAATTTCTTTGGGTCTATTATTAGATTTTGAGTTTAAAAAAAACTATTACTTAAGTACTGGTCTCTATTGGTTTCCTGAAAGAGTTGGGATAAAAGCTCAACTTTCAGATGAAACAAGAACACAATCATATGATCTTCAGTATATTCAGCTGCCTTTGAATCTTAAACTATTGACGGATGAGTTTTCTATTGATAAAAAGGTTTTTTTTCAAGTAGGACTGGCCTTTGAATTTAAAGTGAATGAGAAAGGAGGTAATCTAAATGATATTTTCATTGATAAATTTAATTTTTATGATATTAAACTGGATTTTGGTGTAGGCTTAGAAATGAAAGTAGGACTGAAAACAACCTTAATAACCGGCATTACTTATTACAGGGGATTGGTGAATGTAATAAAACCAGATTCATTTTTAAAGGGAGATCTAAAAATCAAGAATGACTATTATGCTTTAAATCTTGGAGTGAAATTCTAGGATTAATTTTTTATAAGCTGAATAGATCCCACCTGGGAGATTATTTATTTTGACGGATCATGGTTTCATATTTATGATGACCATAAAAAAAATATTATGTTTGCATTTATGGATATTAAAATTTTACGACAGGAACTTGCCAATAAAGTTCAAAATATTGATCCTCTTGGCAAAAAGCTCAAATTCAACTTGGATGGTGAAATCATTATGATTGATGGCAGCAATGGGCTAAACAGTGTATCAGATAATGATGAAGAAGCAAATTGCACTATAACTATGAGTATGGAGACTTATGTAAAGCTTCAAAAAAAAGAAATAAAACCAATGATAGCTACATTAACGGGTAAGATTAAAGTTAAAGGCGACATTGGCCTAGCCCAAAAGTTGAAACAGCTAATGTAATCATGCCTGTAAAGCAACCTTCTTTGTATATTCAAAGGTCCTCAATGCTTAATATCATTAATGGTGTCGGCCATTTTCTGAGAAAAACCGGGATGGATCCATTCAGAATCAAAGCTGATTCTATTATTAGTAATGCAAAGAAAAGAGCCTTTTTTAATGAAGAATTGCCTGGAGCTGAAGAGGGACTTTATGAATTGGTAAAATCAATAAATGAAGAAGGAAAGCCCAATCCTTTTGGTGCTCTTGCTATTAAGGCATTGCTTGATCGTACTTTATATAACCGATATAAAATTGAGCAGGTTCTTCAACAGAATCCTGAAATTGAAAAACAGAAAATAGAAGAACCGATATTTATTGTAGGAATGCCTCGCTCGGGTACCACTATTTTACATGCCCTTTTAAATGAAGATTCAGACCACCGTTCGCCATTGAGTTGGGAATGTCTTTTACCATACCCGGTACCTAATCCAGAGACTTATAGTGATAATGATCAATTACAGACAGTAAAAAAAGAGTTTGAACGATTATTTAAACTAGTGCCTGACTTTTTAAGTAAACATTATATGGCGGTTGATTCTCCACAGGAATGTATCGGCCTTAATGCTCTTGATTTCAATAGTTTTCAATTCATGGCCCAGCTACGTCTTCCAGGTTATCTTGATTGGTTTAATAATAGAGCAGATAAGGCGGGCACTATGCGATTTCACAAAAGATTTTTACAATACTTGCAATCAGGTGGTGTGAAGTCGAGGCGTTGGTTACTAAAATCTCCGGTTCATTTAATGAGATTACCGGAATTATTTGAAGTATATCCAGATGCGAAAATTATCATGACACACCGGCATCCATCACAGGTGGTACCCTCTACCGCCAGTTTGATAACTACTGTAAGATCATTATACAGTGATAATGAAATTCCTGAACAAACAGGCATTGAACAGGCAAAATTATGGAGCAAATATTTAAATAAATTTTTAGATAGCCTTGATACAATAAATAAGAAGAACCAAATCATCCATATACAGTTTGAAGACTTTGTTAGTGATCCAGTTGATACTGCCAGGAATATTTACCAACAATTTAATTGGCCGTTGTCAAAGGAGGTATTGGATGATTTTGGACATTTTTTAGCTAAAAATCCGAAAGAAAAGCATGGAACTCATGATTATTCATTGGATGATTTTGGTTTACTGGAGAAAGATATTAATGAGACGTATAGTAAGTATATTGGGTTTTTAAATAAATTGTATTCCTCATCGAATTATGGAACATAAAAGTAAAAAAGCACTTGAAAGATTACTTGAAGTAATAAAAAATGCTGATCAGACCTTTTTGGACCCTGATAAGAACCTTGATGATCAAGGGAAAGTGGATGGCTATGAACATATTTTTCACCTACTGAGAACAAGTATTGATTTTTACCTTTACAATGATCCTTTGAGACCCAATTTCATGTTGTTAGCCACACCGGAACACAAAGTCCTAGGAGATAATGTAGATTCAGTATATTATTTTAGTCAAGTTCGAGGAGATCAGGAATATATTATTAGTGGCCGACGCTATGATTCTTGTTATCTGGCTTTTACACTATATGGAGGTTCACCGGATGGTGAATTAAGTGAGAGGGTTACTCTCAATATAAACCATACACTTATTGAATTTGAATCTGATGGAAGTTTTGAATTAAGATTATGCACTAATCCAAAAGGCAAAAATGAATTCAAATTGGATGGAGATGCTGTAACCCTATTTACCCGGGAATATTTCTTTGATCGTTTTAATAGTCGGGAAAGCGATTTAACTATCGAAAATGTTAAACACACTGAACTTCCTTCTCCTTTAAACGATGAGCAACTGGCAAAGAGAATTGACGTTATGCGAACTTTTTTTGAACAAACCACATGGATTGCTCCATTACCAGTTGAATTTCCACTCAATGACTTTCTGCCACCCTTTCCATTTGAAATGGATCAGGGAGGCTGGGGTACTCCTGATAATATTTATTGTTTTGGCCGTTTTCGGCTAGAAACGAATCAATATTTAAAGATCAGATTTACCTCTTCTGAATCATGCTATTGGGGTATCCAGACCTGGAATTATCTTATGCAGTCTATGGATTATAAAAACCACAAAGTATGCATTAATAATGGAAATGCTATTCCCAATGAAGATGGCAGTTATTTTATATATCTAAGTCATGAGCCTATGAAGGTTGATAACTGGATAAGTACTGCTGGTTATAAAGAGGCTATTATATTCTGTCGCTGGCTTTTGGCTGAGGAAGAACCTGAGCAACCATCCGTTGAGTTATGCACCATACCTTAGCAACATATTGCGGATTTTAAATATTTCTTGTACAACTTTTGAGTTAAATAATTACTCTAATTATCATTGACTTAATTCCTTGAATCGAAAGCAGCTGGTTTCATGATCGTTTACAATACCTGTAGCCTGTAAATGGGCATAAATAATAGTACTTCCTACAAAAGAAAATCCCCTACTTTTCAAATCTTTACTTATAGTGTCTGACAATATACTTTTTGCCGGAATATCGCTCATTTTTTCCCAGCAATTGACCACTGGTTTCCCTTTTGTAAATCCCCAGATATACTTATCGAAACTTCCAAATTCTGCCTGGACTTCTAAAAACTTCTGAGCGTTATTGATGGCTGATTTTATTTTTAACCGGTTCCTGATAATAGATGTATCTTCAAGTAATTCCAGGTATTTTTCTTCAGAATAGGTAGCAACTATTTCTGGATCGAAATCAGCAAATGCCTTGCTATAGCCTGGCCTTCTTTTTAAAATAGTGCTCCAGCTTAAACCAGCCTGGGCACCTTCCAGAATTAAAAATTCAAAATGAATTCTATCATCATGAACAGGTACACCCCATTCTTCATCATGGTACCGTATGTATTCATCAAATTGGTTTTCACACCAGGTACATCTTTTTAAATCAGCATCAATGGACATAACTTGCGGCATTTATATCAAAGGTACCACCTGTTGCATGATCGGCCAGACCACTAGCCAAAAAAGCTACAAAGGGAGCAATATCTTTGGGAGTAGTTAATTCATTTAAAGCAATTTGATCTAAGGCTGTATCTTCCCCATATTGATCAAAGAATTGTTGGGCCATATCTGTTTTTACAAATCCGGGAGCTATGTTAAAAGCTACAATTCCTTTTTTACCATAAGCCCTGGCGATGGAACGGGTAAGTGATACGATACCTCCTTTAGAAGCAGCATAAGCCATATATTCGGCAGTATCTCCACGGAAAGCTGCCCTGGAGGATATATTTATAATTTTACCAGGAATGGATTTCTCAATAAAGTATTGTATTGCTTTCTTGCAGATTAAACCAACTGCATTTAAATTGACATTCATGGTATCAAGCCATTGGTTTGTCCAAATCTCATCTTGCATATCTATACCGCTATTAATGGCAACACCGGCATTATTTACAACTACATCAAGAGATCCAAGGTTGTCGATTACTACTTTGAACATCTCAGGAATATTGGTAATGTCTGAAAGATTTGCCTGAATTAAAAATATGCTATCGGGGAATTTCTTTTTTAATTTATCTGCCATTGATTTGTTGCGATTATAGTGAACAGCTACAATTGCACCATGTTCAACAAGAAAAGTTGATATTGCCATCCCAATACCGCGATTACCTCCTGTAACGAGAATTTTTTTATTTTGCAGATAATCTTTCAAAACAAATGTAAATTATTGATAATCTAATAACCGTAAAAAACAGTTATAAAAAAATTTTTCCTCAATATATGAATGATACATATGATATCCGGAAGAGTGGATTGTAATTTTTTAATAATATATTGTTGTTTAATTATAATCTATTCTATTTCTTATCTTATCCCCATTCATTACAGGAATTATTTATTATATTTCATTATAATTTTTTTATATAACTTAATAAATGCGGAAATGATTCGATTATTTAAATCAGTAAGCGCAGTAATATTGGCATTTGTTATGGCTTTTTTATTCATAATATTTTATCCAGTGATTGTCATATATAGATCGCTTATATAATAAAGTAATGAATTTTCAGATTACCAGCTATGTTTATGAATTCGTATTCAAGTCTGATTATTGGCATTGGATTATTATTTCTAAACGGATCTTCTAATACAGAAGGATTCGATATACAATTTTCAAACACTATATTTAAGGAAAAACCCTTCCTCAGAAAAGTTGATTCCTTAGCTTCGGAAAGGATTGTTTTTTATAATTGCGAGAATCTATTTCATCCCTCAAATGACAGCACAACTAATGATGAGGACTTTACTCCGGGAGGGTATTACCATTGGACTTATAAACGATATTATAATAAAATTAATAAAATTGGTAAGCTAATAATAGCCATAGGAGAGGGCAGGTTTCCTGCGATAGTTGGATTATGCGAGGTGGAAAATCGTCGTGTACTTCAAGATCTTATACAAAAATCAATACTGAGCCGAAGTAATTATAAAATTATACATAAGGACTCACCTGATGCTCGTGGCATAGATGTTGCTTTAATATATGATAAAGAATCGTTTTTGCCAGTTAAATACACTTATGTTCCGGTTAATGCCAGAGGCATGGAAGACTTGCGAACAAGAGAGATTTTATACGTAAATGGATATTTAATGGATTCTATAATTATACATATCTTTGTAAATCATTGGCCAAGCAGAAGAGGAGGAAAATTAGCGTCTGATGAAAAGCGGAAACATGTGGCAGGAATTCTTCGTGAATTAGTGGATAGTTGCTATCTTCATGACCCTGAAGCCAATATCTTGATAATGGGAGATTTCAATGATGAACCATTGGATAATTCCCTCTATGAAGTACTGGGTGCAAAAGAACCTGATAACTATTCCGGATATCCGTATCTGTTGAATTTAATGATTAATTCTCTGAAATCAGGTGATGGGACTCATTACAGGAAAAATAATTTTTATGAAGCCTCAGTTTTGGATCAATTTATAGTATCTAATTCATTATACCAAGGTTTCAATAGATTGAAGATTAATACAGAAAATGGCTTTATTTATAAAAAGGATTTTCTTCTGGACGAAAAAAATGGAAGGCCATTACGAACTTATCAAGGATTGAAGTATCTTGGTGGTTTTAGTGATCATTTACCTATATATACTGACATACAAATAGTAAATTAATATGTACCGTAAAATATTCTTTTTATTACTGCTCACTACTGTAGTAATTATTGGAAGAGCGCAAAATATCAATAAGATTCCAAAAGTATATTCCAATATAACTCTTGGAGATGAGGATAAACTCTATTTAAATTTAAAAGGAAGCATTTATGTATCACATGAACTTCCTTCTCCTTATACTTTGGAAAACCTAAAAGGAAATCCACAAGCTACTCCCACTGGAATATTTTTTGATTTTAATGAAGCTGTTATCAATGGAAATTTATACTATGGATTCATACCTTTTGAAGACACTAAATACCCTCTCCCTGTATATTTTAGAAGCCCTCAAAGAATCCTTGATAGTAAAGCCTTCATCAATATTCATGCATTGAAAGGCAGGTATGATATGATTGGATGGGTTAAGAATCAAAAAGGAGTACTAGGATATCGGGTAGTCAATGAGAATGGAGATTTTTTATATGACGGAAGAATTGGTTTTAGGGGTGAAAATCCTATTTTCATTGATGACACTATTATTGAAGGTCCGTTCGTTAATCTACTTGGTCATGAAGAGGCTACCATATCCTTTGAAACAAATTTTAAAATTGTTGCTTCGATAGAGATCAATAATAAGAAATTTTCTGACGAAAAAGCAACCACTCACCATGAGATTAAGGTCGAGGGCTTATCTCCTAAAACCGAATATGAATATAGCGTTCATTACGGAAACAATAGTTTATCTTATTCTTTAAAAACAGCACCCCTACCAGGTACAAGATCACAATTTACATTTGGTTACGCAAGTGATTCCAGATCAGGACAGGGTGGTGGGGAAAGAGATTTTCATGGAGCCAATGCCTATATTATGAAAAAAATAATGTCATTGTCGGCATATAAGGAATCAGCTTTTGTCCAGTTTACCGGTGACCTTATTACTGGTTATAAGATTGATCCAAACGAGCTCAATGTAGAGTATGCTAATTGGAAACGGGCTGTTGAACCCTGGGCACATCATTTATCGGTAGTTTCTACTATGGGAAATCACGAGGCATTAATGGCCTATTGGGCAGTACCAGGAGGAGATTTCTTCTCAGTTGATAAATTTCCATTTGAGGAGGTTTCATCAGAAGCTGTTTATGCTCAAAATTTTGTTAATCCGTTAAATGGCCCGGAAAGTGAAGATGGAGCTTATTATGATCCTGATAAAAAAAGAATAGATTTTCCTCCTTACAAGGAAACTGTTTATTACTATACCTATGATAATATTGCCATGGTGGTACTAAATTCAGATTACTGGTATGCTCCGAGTACTTCTCATGTTGATGTAACAAGCGGTAATATTCATGCTTACATAATGGACATTCAGTTAAAATGGATAGAAGAAACCATCGAAAAATTGGAGCAGGATGATAATATTGATCATATTTTTGTCACTGAACATACTCCCTTTTTCCCCAATGGAGGACATGTAAATGATGATATGTGGTACGGGGGAAATAATATTTACAGACCCTATGTAGCAGGCAAGCCCGTTAAGAAGGGTATTATTGAAAGACGAGATGAGTTATTGGATATTATTGTTAACAAATCGAAAAAAACTGTTGCCCTCTTAACCGGAGATGAGCATAATTATTGCAAAACTGAACTGACTCCTGAAACCAATATCTATCCGGATAATTGGGAGTTGCCAAAAATAAAAATATCGCGAACCGTTTATCAAATTAATAATGGTGCTGCTGGAGCTCCCTATTATGCCCAGGAAAATACTCCATGGACACCTTTTGTAACTGGATTTACCACGCAACATGCCCTTGTACTTTTCCATGTTGATGGTGAGAAGATTTTTATGGAAGTATTAAATCCTGACACCCTCGACAAAGTTGATGAACTACAACTTCGATAAAGGCCTCCTGGTTTAATTTCTTTTCGAAATTATAATGATAAGATAAGTTATTCTACTATATAAAATCACATTTATGCATACAGAACAGGCCATTATAGTGAAATAAACTGGCTTGAATACTGGTAAAAGAGGACAGGTCAAAAACATGATAAAAATCATATTTTTGCATGATAGCCGTCAATCAGGATATCATTAGTTTTAATCAATTTTACATCGTTGTTTGGTTTAGTGGTTCTATAACTTCAGTCTTGTTATTTGATTTTTTGCTGAGGATTTATTGATAGAAGATAATTGCCATAATAGGTTGTGTAAATTGAGAGAGGTGATTGTCAAGATTTAGAATTGGAAGCGTTTGGAGAATGATAGTGGATTTTTTAATTAGTATAGGAATTTAAGATTTTTTAAACTTTTTACCTTGCCACGTATCTTTTTCTTCCATAACGCTTTCAATTTTTTTTTGTACCCAATCTGCTCTTTTACCTCCCCATCCTTTATTTAGGCGATGCCACGGAGGAGCTTCACTCACCAGTCTTTCAATGGATATACCAGGATTTAGTTTTTCCATGAAAGAAATAATAAAATCGATATACTCATCCAATTCAAAAAAGGAAAAAGCATCTGGGTCATTGATGTATTGTTTTCCAAGGACTGTGTTCTTCATTACCTGTAATTGATGCATTTTCAAAGCATTCAAAGGCAGTTCTGAAAGTATCTCAGCCTCTTTTAACATATCTTCTTTTGATTCACCGGGTAGTCCAAAAAGTATATGCCCGGTAACATGCAGATCCTTTTCTGCAGTTTTTTGTATAGTCAATATTGAGTCCTCAAAGGTATGGCCCCGGTTGATACGTTTTAATGTTGAATTATAACATGATTCTATGCCATATTCAAGGAAAACAAAATAATCATTTTTTAAACGTACAAGGTAATCGAGAATTTCCTCATTGATACAATCTGGTCTAGTAGAAATTACAATACCATTAATCTTCTTGTGACTTAGTGCTTCTTCATACAATCTTTTTAGTTCAGTTAATGGTTTGTAAGTATTTGTGTAGGACTGAAAATACGCAACATAATATTTTGGGCTTTTGTATCTTTCTTCAAGAAATTGTAATCCTCCTTCTATCTGGTCATAGATATTATTATTATCAACACAATAGGAAGGAGTAAAGCTTTCATTATTACAATAAGTGCATCCACCTCTTCCTTTGGTTCCATCCCGGTTTGGGCATGTAAATCCTGCATTTATAGATACTTTTTGAACCCTCCCTCCATATTTATCCTTTATTCGGTTAGCATGGGAGTTATACCTCCTATGATCTCCCCAATAGAATGATTTTGTATTTTTCATTTTACTATAAACGCCTTCAAAAGGATTTCTACAGGGTGCAGTGCAGTTTTGCCAGTACCATCCATAATTTGTTGCCTGCAACTGGTTCCTGATGCTGCTATAACCGAGGAGGATTCTGATGATCTTACTGCAGGAAATAAAGTAAGCTCTCCAATATCCATCGAAAGATCATAATGCTCCTTTTCAAATCCAAAAGATCCTGCCATTCCACAACATCCTGATGGAATAAGTTCTACTTCATAATTTTCAGGAATGGACAACATATTTACAGAAAAGGATTGACTTGACAAAGATTTTTGATGACAATGGCCATGGTAATAAATCTTCAATTTATCTCTGCTGAAAGAGCTGGAATTTATATTTCTTTTTTCAATTTCTTTACTTATAAATTCCTCAATAGTAAATATATGATTTGATAATGAGACTGCTTTTTCCCTGAGATCCTTGTTTACCAGGTCAGGATATTCATCGCGAAAACTTAAAATGGAAGAGGGTTCAAGCCCAACTAATGGAGTATCTTTATTGATTAAAGGATAAAAAATTTCTACCTGGTTTTCAGCCAGTTTTCGTGCTTTCTTAATCATTCCTTTTGACAAAAAAGCTCTTCCACTTTCAGGATGAGGAACAGTGATCACATGATATCCTAAATTAGATAGCAATGATACGGTAGCAATACCCAAATCAAGGTCATTATAATTAGTGAATTCATCTACAAAAAAATACAAGGATTTTTGGATGTTACCCTCCAAGGGAATCAGTTTGTCAGGATTTCCGGCAATCCACTTCCTAAGACTCATTCTTGAAAGTTTAGGAAACGAACGTTTTATCGTAAAACCTAAAGATTTTTTGAAAGTATATCCAGTAAACCGGTTAGAAATAAGAGTGTTATAAATACTTCTGAATGGCATTCCGATTCTATTAATACCATTTATATTCCCTATCAATCTGGATCTTAACCGAATACCATTTGCATCATGATATTGCTGTAGGAATTCGGCTTTTAGACGGGCCATATCAACATTTGAAGGGCATTCCAGTTTGCAACCCTTGCATGAAAGGCATAGATCCAGAACCTCATAGATTTCCTTATGATTGAAAGGATTTTCTTTTTTTGAAAGTGTGAGCATTTCTCGCAATATATTAGCCCGCGCCCTTGTAGAATCCTTTTCATTTTTGGTCGCCATAAAGCTGGGACACATAGTTCCACCAGCATCAACAAACTTCCTGCAATCACCTGATCCATTACACATTTCAGTTGCTCTGAGAATCCCTTGAGTTTTAGAAAAATTAAAATAGGTTTCTATTTCTTTAGTTTCCTGATCAGGTTGGTAGCGCAAATGGGTATTCATCGGGGGAGTATGTACAATTTTCCCTGGATTAAAGATGCTATTTTCATCCCAGCTATATTTTATCTTTTCCAGAAAAGCATAATTCTTTTCACCGATCATGAAAGGAATGAATTCTCCACGCAGTCTTCCATCCCCATGTTCACCGCTTAATGATCCACGATATTTTTTAACCAATTCTGCCACCTCTTTCAGAATGGTTTTAAACAATTCCTGTCCTTCAGTAGATTTTAAATTAATGATGGGTCTTAAATGAAGTTCACCGGAACCCGCATGGGCATAGTGTACACAATATAAATTATATTTTAGCAGCGTATCATTAAAGGTTTTAATATAAGCCGGCAGATCTTTCACATCTACTGCTGTATCCTCAATGACAGGTACCGGCTTTGCATCTCCTGGGATGTTAGATAATAGCCCGAGTCCTGCTTTTCGTAATGACCATACTTTCCCAGCATCAGCGCCCTTAAGCACAGGATAATGGTAGCCATATTTGAGGGTTTTAAGTTCGCTGATAAATGTATTTACAGTTTGATTTAGGTCCTCTTCAGTATCCTTCGCAATCTCAACAATCAGCAATACTTTCGGCTCACCTCTTATAAAAAATCTATTCTTTCTTTGTGCTAAATTTTCATTGGTGCATTCCAGAATATAATGATCCATCAATTCACTGGCATATGGATGGTACTTCAGGGCTATCAGGTTTGCTTCCAATGATTCGTACAAATTGTCGAAATGAATGCATACAAGGGCTTTCTCTTTTGGTGGAAGAGGATTCAGGTGTAACTTAATCTCAGTAATTATACCAAGGGTTCCTTCAGAGCCGGCTATCAATTTACACATGTTGAATGGATCTGAATAATCCCCAAAAGGTTCAGATTCCATTAGCATGTCAACAGCATACCCGGTATTTCTCCTGGTTATTGATGCCTGCGGGAATTGTTTTTTAATCTCAACCTGATTTTCCTTATTACCTAGAATGTCATTAAGGGTAGCATAAATTTGGTGTTCTAATTGTGAGGAGCAGTTTTTCCCGGATACCTTTTCCTGGAACTCTACCTCTGATAATGCCGAAAATTCAACCTCCTTGCCATCGGCTAAAAGCATTTGAACGGATATCAGATGATCACGGGTGCTGCCATAGACTATGGAATTGGAGCCACAGGAATTATTGCCTACCATCCCTCCAATCATTGCCCGGTTGGACGTTGATGTTTCTGGTCCGAAAAACAAACCTTTACCCAAAAGATGAAGATTTAGCTCATCACGGATTACTCCTGGTTGCACACGGACCCATTGTTCTTCAACATTCACTTCAAGGATCCTGTTCATATGCTTCGATACATCCACAACAATACCATTACCTACAACCTGGCCTGCCAGAGAAGTACCAGCAGTACGTGGTATTAACGAGGTTTTATGATCCCTGGCAAAACTGATAAGACTAATAATGTCCTCATTAGTTTGTGGTAGCGCTATTGCCAAGGGTTTTTCTCGAAAAGCGGAGGCATCTGTTGCATACAGAATCCTATGCGTATCATCAAAAAATAATTCTCCTTTTAGTGATTCGGACAATTTTACTAGTTCACTTTCAATCATTTTTCTGAATGGATAGAATCATTATGGAATTCAAAGATACATCTTAGCTGCGTTGGATACATGACCATTAATTCAAATATTTTTTCCACCAGGATTGAAAAACGATTAATGCCCAGATATGTGCATGAGAATCCTGTGGATTAGAAGAAAATAGTTTCTTTTTCATTTTTCGAATGATTACTTCATTAAATATTCCCTGCTTCCTGATAAATGAGTCACTTAATAAATCTTCAGTGATCAAAGGTTTCAGATCCTTTCTAAGCCAGTTGAGCATTGGAATTTCAAATCCATGCTTCGGGCGTTTATGAAGATTATTTGGTAGGAGTTCTTTAAGTAATTCCCTTAGAATAATTTTTTGTGATTTATTATTGATTTTATAAGCTTCAGGTAGCCCTAATCCAAATTCTACAATACGATGATCCAGAAATGGCACTCTTACTTCCAATCCATGTGCCATACTCATATGGTCTACTTTGTATAACATATCGTTAGGCAAAACAAGATGTGTATCTGTAATCAGGATCTCATTGATATCAGTTCCGGAGCTTATGTTTTGTAGAACATCCTGTTTAAAAGGATGGTATCCTTCTAATGATTGATCAACCAGTAAATCAGTATTGATCATGCTCATAGCATTTTTCAATCCCATAAAACCTGCCCAGTGCCAGTATCTTTCTTTTGGTGAAAGTTTCAGTCCAGAGCCATATCTTTCAAGTTGTCTGAAGCTATTCATCATTGCATTATTCCTTGACCTGGGCATCATACGCCATAGAGGCAGCATGAGTTTCACCATGGAGTTAAAGGCATTATTTTGTGATGCTTTATAAAAAGCCCGGTGTTTGTTATAACCTGAAAATATCTCATCAGCTCCATCACCTGATAAAGCAACCGAAACATAGTCGCGGCTAAGTTTACTTAGCAGATAGACCGGGATGGAAGAGGAATCCGCAAATGGTTCATCGAAATGATCAAGGATATCATTTAAAGGATTTAACAGATCCTGGTTGCTTAAATCAAAAATATGATGCTCTGTTTTGAAATGATCAGATACTTGTTGAGCATATTTTTTTTCATCAAAAAATGAATTATTCTGATATCCCATGGAAAAGGTTTTCAACTTCTCCTGATATCGTGATGCCAGGGCAGTTATAATGGAGGAGTCAATTCCACCGCTAAGGAATACTCCAATGGGTACGTCGGATATCAATCTTTTTTCAATAGATTCTTCCAGGTATTTTAAAAGAATGCTTTTTGATTCATCAAATGAAATACCATTATTATAGTTTTTATTCTTATTGATCGAATAGTACTCTTTGACAGCAACAGATTTTTTCTTTACCCGAATATAATGACCAGGCAGAAGTTTTGAAACACCTTCCAGTATGGAAAATGGTGCAGGTATATAATTCAATTGCAGATATAGTAGTAGGCTGGTCATTGAAAGGGATCGGTTAATCCCATAGTTGATGATTGATCGAAGTTCAGAGGCAAACAAAAACTTATCCTCATCATGAAAGTAATAAAGAGGCTTGATGCCTATTCGGTCCCTGGCAATGAATAATTCCTGTGCCTGACTATCAAATATCGAAAAGGCGAAAAAGCCGTTGATCATATCCAGGCATTTTTCTTTATACTGGATGTAGGCATATAGTAATACCTCTGTATCGGACTCAGTACGAAAATTAATATTGAATTCCTGGATGAGTTGTTTTCTTATTTCCTGATAATTATAAAACTCACCATTATAGACGATCGTATATCTTCCACTAGAATCCTTCATGGGCTGGTTGGAGCGTATATTAGTATCTATAACTGCGAGACGGCGATGACCCAATCCTACAAATTCATCCAGGAATGATCCCTGGGCATCCGGGCCACGATGTTTAATTGCCTCAATAGATTTTTGCAGATTAATCAAATGAAACCTGCCTGCTTCATTGAAAGCGAATATTCCTGTTATACCGCACATTCAGAGAATAAAATTTAATATTAAGGATCAATTTTACGTATTATTTAAATATAATTTGCATAATTGACCTTGAAACCTATGCGAAATTTATTCTTATACGGACTTTATTTACTATTTGCAATGTCGGTGATGGCTTGTTCAGCTACTAAGAAGGCCAAAACGCGAAAAGTGAATACTATTATCGAAACTTCCCGGTCATATACAGGTACACCTTACCGGTATGGAGGCATGAATAGGTCTGGTATTGATTGCAGCGGTTTATTGGTGCGATCTTTTGAGTCTGCCGGATTGAGTATACCACGAACCTCTAAGGAGCAAGCGAAGTATGGGAAAGGCGTTTCAAAAAGCGAACTTCAACCTGGTGATCTGGTATTTTTTTCCAGTAAAAAGGGGAAGAGAAAAATCACCCATGTAGGGCTGGTAACTGTAACCAAAGGCAAGAATTCGGTTAAGTTCATTCATGCTTCTACCAAACTTGGTGTTGTGGAAACCGAATTCTATGTAGATTGGTATCAGAAGGTTTTTGTAAAAGCAAGGCGTCCTAAATTTTAATTTATCAGTTTTTGAAATATATTTGCAATCCATTGAGTGATTTGGCGATATGGTGATTTAGTGATTTGTGAACTCTTTTATGGAAACGAAATTTCAAATCACCAAATCATAATTCACAAAATCACTAAATAATAATTGGGGCATTAGCCTGTCTGCCGACAGGCAGGCTCAGTTGGCTAGAGTATCCCACCGATGGCGGGCGGGTCAACGGATCAGATGTTAAGGTGGTTTTGCTTAATTGTTATGCGGTCATTTGTTATTAAATTACCAAGTCACAAATCGCTAAATAACTTTTGGGGCATTAGCTCAGTTGGCTAGAGCACCACGCTGGCAGCGTGGGGGTCAACGGTTCGAATCCGTTATGCTCCACCTTCGCCCTCCGAAGTTCCTGCGAAGCAAGGAACGAAGGAGGGCTTTTTAGTTCCTGGATAAAATCAGCTTTCATATTCATCCTTCGGGGTACGGTGGATGCAATCCACAGTATAAACCAACAGCTATGTGGCATGTTTACATTGTGCATTGTTCAAACAATCAATATTATACCCCCATTAACTGCTATATTGAGGCATCCAACGGTGTATTTTCCAATCACCATCTTCCTTTTTATAAACTGAGATACACCTCATTTTAGTATTGACGGTCTTTCCTCCATCATTTGGAATCATGTTATGTTCCAAAAGACTAAATTCAAATGCCATATTGTTCTCAACAAAAAGTTCTAATGGTTTGAATTCAACAAATTCCCATTTATTATTATCTACGATATTCTTAATAAAAGCAAGCATTTCTTCCCTGTTCTGATTGATACCATAAACAGGCATATTTATGCCATCATCTGTCCATAGAGATGCTGCAATTTTTAAATCCCAACTTTCAGCAGTCATAGACATTACATCCCAAATCTTTAATAATTCTCTTGCTACTTCTTCCTTTGATTGGACTTGCTTTATTTCATCTTTAATTTCTGTGGCGTTCATGATTAAAATGTTTATTTTAATAATTGTGTATAATTGATAACAACAATAAACTTTTAATCGTTCCGCAAATAAGTTCAGTTAGTTTCAAGGAATCATCTGTTCAGAAAAAATTTAGTGATATTATATCTCTAGCTAAGAGAATACGTAATAAATTTAGAGAACTGTTTATGTGAGAAAAAGATTAAATACCAATGTATATAACGTATTCCTCATTGATTGAACGAATTAAAAGATAAATACTATGATCATACAAATTATCAAATTAAAGTCGGGTTTGCGGGAAAAAGAGCTATTGGAAATAGCAAAGGAGAGGGAGCCACAGTTTAAAGCCATACCTGGTCTTCTTCAAAAATATTATGTAAAAATGGGAGAACCCGGACAATATGGGGGGATCTATGTCTGGGATTCAACGGAATCACTGAATTCCTATCGGGCGTCTGATTTAGCTGCGAGCATTCCTGATGCATATAAAATTATAGAGGCTCCCAATGTTGAGATACTGGATGTTCTTTTTCAATTAAGAGAATAAAAAATAAAGTGTCAGGTAAACTATAAATTCATTAAAATCCAGCTTATTCAGACCGTTAGATTTTATATCTAAAAGCAATCGTTATGTTCGAAAAATTAAGGAGATATTCTAAAAGTGATTATTTCTACTTCTTAAATGTTGGGCATATAGCTAAAGCCTATAATGCCCACCAAAATGGCAGCGTATTATTTTTTTGTCCAAGCTCCGGCTCACGGTAGAATTGGGGGTTCTAGACTAACAAAACATAGAAAATAGAAGCCTTTAAAAGTTGCGGAAGTGATCCTGGAATGAGCCATGATTTAGAGGATATCATCTATGTTATTGATAATAACGCGAATCTAATAAACAATGTAGTTATCGCAGGTAAAGATGTACAAGTTATGACTTTGAACAGAATTCCTTAAAAGATCTTGTAGTTAAGAACCTGATCGAAAAAACTCATGATCACACCTGGTTCTATAATGATGCTGAAAATAACACCGAACAAGGCCCCATAGAGATGAGCATCATGGTTTATATTGTCGGCCATTCTTTTTCCCTGAAAATAGGAATAAGCCAGGAACAAGATGCCAAATATGAATCCAGGGAGACATAACAGAGGTAGAAACAGGCATATCTTAGCAGTAGGATTAAATAGAATGCTTGAAAATACTACAGCACTTACAGCACCCGATGCACCCAGACTATTATAATTTGGGTTATTTCTGTTTTTATAAAGGGTAGGAAGATCTGCAATCACCATACCCATAAAATACAATAAGAGATAATAAAAGGTTCCACTTCCTCCATAATAATATTGAAAGATCTGCTCAATTACATCCCCGAAAAAATAAAGGGTGATCATATTGAATCCCAGGTGCACATATCCATTATGAATAAATCCAGAAGTGATCAGCCGATAGTACTGCTTTTTATGTACGACTGCATAAGGATTCATCATCCATTTTTGATAAATATCCTGACGGTTCCAGGAATATATACTGGCGGCAACAGTAAGAATAATAAGTATTATTGTAATGCTCATAGTTTAATTTTCCCGGTTCATTAAATAGTTGATAAGCGACCTCATATTAGACTTTTTCTCATCTTCTACATTTATACAATTGAGTTGCTCAATTCCTGCTTCAAAAAATGTGTTCATCGCTTTTTTAGTTAATTTCTCTATTTCCAGTTGATCATATATAGATGTAATAGCAGCAATCTTCTCAGAATTGTCAAACTTAGTGGTGTTTAACCAATATTGAAGTAATTTCAAATCCTCATCTTCAGCTTTTTCCAGAGCTTTAATCAATAAATATGTTTTTTTATTTGCCAGGATATCACCACCAATTTGTTTCCCGAATTTTTCATTTTCGGCATACACATCCAGAAGATCATCCATCAACTGAAATCCAATACCCATGTTAATACCAAATTCC
>Ga0316187_10000091_pt1 | contig 54675 bp, 52 predicted proteins | sample CroRivburrow1_MG_FD_204927 | JGI IMG/M metagenome (GOLD analysis project Ga0316187, IMG submission 204927) | Coastal sediment microbial communities from Maine, United States - Cross River worm burrow 1 | ecosystem: Environmental > Aquatic > Marine > Coastal > Sediment | place: USA: Maine...
TCATGGGCAATCAGCTCATCGTGGATGGATAGGATATACCACGAGCCATCGACATACATGCCGAACTCCCCTTCCTTCTGCGGATGAACCGGGATTTCAGAAAGTTCGATATCGAAGGACTCGGCAACTCGAGCAAGAAAACCGGCGGGCTGCATGCCGTTGAGGTCACGCACCACGCGGTTGTAATCGAGGATATGCATCTGATCGTGCGGAAAAATGACGGACAGGAAATAATGATAGGCCTCCTCCCCCGTTTCCTGCGGATTTGCAGCTGTACGTGCAGCAGCAACACGTGAAGCAGCAGCTGAGCGATGGTGTCCATCAGCCACGTAGAGTGCGTCCATGGCTTCAAATGCATTACTGATGGCGGCGATCTGTGCCGCATCGCGTATCACCCATAAGCTGTGCTGAACACCACTGTCGGCCATGACATCCATGTCGGGCTCACCCTTGGCAACCTCGGCAAGAATCCCGTCGACAACTTCTTCGGCTCGATAAACCAGAAACACCGGGCCGGTCTGGGCACTCAAGGCTTCTACCTGACGCACGCGGTCATCTTCCTTGGTCGGGCGGGTGAATTCGTGTTTCTTGATTCGACTCTCATTGTATGCGGCCACTGAAGCGGCAGCGGCAATACCGGTTTGCACATGCTCTCCCATCACCAGCCGATAAACGTAATAGCACGGAGCTTCATCCTGAATCAGGATGTTTTCAGCGATCATATGTCTAAAATTCTTCGCCGATTTCGCATAAACGGATACGTCATACGGATTGGTGTCTTCCGGCAGATCAATCTCAGCTTTGGATACGTGCAGAAAACTCCACGGCTTACCTTCTACCTGCTCTCTGGCCTCACTGCTATTCAGCACGTCATATGGCGGCGCAACCACAGCAGCGGCGTGCTCGGGTGCAGGTCTGAGGCCTGCAAAGGGGCGGATCAAAGGCATGGGGAAAGCTCCTGTTCGAATCGTTCAATGAATGGTGCCGGATGATAGCAGAGTGCCACGGACGGCACACCGCCAGTAATTAGGGTTTACAGCAACCTGTCCAACTCGGATTTACTGAAGCCAGCCTGCTCACGCGCCTCAAGATTGAACGGTCCAAACAAGCCCTTGGGATAGTGTTGATCCAACAAAGCGAAGAACGTCGCTTCAGGCTCTACAGAACGCTGTTTACAACAGAATTGAAACCAGCGATTGCCGATAGCCACATGACCAATCTCATCGCGCAGGATGATATCCAACAGGCTCACCGCATTATGATCGCCCGCTTGAGCCAGTTTCACCTGAATGCCCGGGGTGACATCAAGGCCCCTAGCCTCAAGGACTCTGGGCACAAGCGCCATGCGATGCAGCACATCATGCGCTGTCTTCTCACACATTTCCCACAAGCCGTCATGAGCATCAAAATCTCCATATTCAAAACCCAGATGACGCAGATGCGCCCGAACCAATTCAAAATGGTAGGCCTCCTCCTGTGCCACCTGCATCCAGTCCCGGTAGAAGTCTTCCGGCATTTCGGAGAAACGCTGCACTGCGTCCAGGGCCAGATTGATGGCATTGAACTCGATGTGGCAGATGGCATGCATCATGATGGCTCGCCCCTGCACTGTACCGAAACCACGCTTGGGCACCTTCGCGCCGCGAACCAGATGCGGGCGATCCGGTCGCCCGGGGGCGTCAACGTGAAGTGGTTTGCCGAAGTCGGCAAAGGCCAGAGAGCCATCTGCAAATCCGGCAGCAGAATTGCGCACGAGTGAAATCTTTTCATCCACATCTGTTGAAGCAAGGGCCTGTCTGACCTGCGTAAACAGATTATTCATACCCTGAACCCACATTGAGAAAATGAATGGGGACTTAAGAAAAAAACCTCATAAATGATTGCCGCGACTGTCACTTGCATTCTCCCTGCGCTGTGGCTAGAAACCGCCTCATGCGATTGATTGCTATTCTCTTACTCACCCTCATCCCCTTTGTGTCCCCGGCTGCGGAATTTGAAATATTCCAATCCGGCTATCAACCCCTGAAACTTGCCTGGATGAGCGATGGTGAAGACCTCAACACAAGTGATACAAGATTAATGCACGCCATTGTACGCAAGGATCTGGAATCCAGTCGCTCATTTGTTGCACTTAACCCGTTCAGCTTTCTGGCCGACATCAAACAAGTCAGAAGCAATGTGGATTACGGCGATTGGCGCATCATCGGCACCGACATTCTGGCCATTGCCCACCTAAAGAAAACAGCTGATCAGTGGAATGTCGATATCGAGGTGCACGACCCCTTCCGCAACAAGCTGTTGTCCAAAACCACGCTAACCTACGATAACCCTGCCCTTCGGCCGCTGGCGCATCGCATTGCCAATCATATCTATCAGGCCGCCACCGGCATTCCCGGGGATTTTGACAGCCATATACTGTTTGTCAGCAAACGCGGTAAAACAGCCGATCTTGTCTACATGGATCAGGACGGTGCCAACCGCCAACTGGTGGGTCGCAATTTCAGGCTGTTACTGTCACCGGATCTCTCACCCGACAACAATGTGGTGGCTCTGAATACCTATGTAGGCAACCACCCGCGCCTTGAAACCTTCGAATTGAGTACGGGTAAACGACAGACGTTTGGCGACTTTCCGGGCCTGAACAGTACGCCGGCATGGTCTCCGAATGGTCGCTATATCGCCGCTACACTATCGCATACCGGTTACACGCAGATTCATCTGTTTGATACCAAAACTCACCGTTGGCGCCAGCTGACCCATCACAGGGGCATCGACACCTCGCCAAACTGGGCGCCGGACGGGAAAAGCATCGCTTTCACCAGCGACCGTAATGGCTCACCACAAATTTACAGTATTCGACTCAGCGACGGTCAAGTAGAACAGATCTCCAAGCAAGGCCCCTACAACACATCACCGATCTGGTCTCCGGCAGGCGACCGCATCGCTTTTATCGCCCTGAAAAACTGGCAATATGCCATTAGCACCATGCGCAGCGACGGTACGGATATCCGTTATCTGATTAGCGGTGGTCAGGTTGAAACACCTGCATGGTCATCCAATGGGCAGATGCTTCTCTTCTCACGCAAGGTCAGAGGTGTGCGCAGTATTTTCAAGGTGCCCAGTTGGGGGGGCAAGGCCGAAGCCGTGACAGGGCCAATGGAAGATGCCTCAGACCCAATCTGGACGCATTAATGGGCTTCTCTTGCATTCATCTCTGTTCCGGCCTTCGCTGAACAGCTGTCATAGTCATACAAGCCATTGAGAATAATGACTCAGCCATGCTAGGCTAGCTGCTTATGGGGGATGTAAATAGCCTCTTCAGTGATGTACGATGCGGTATATAAAGAGCAGCGATTTCGATCAGGTTCAATTAAATATGGAGGAAATTATGAAATTCAACAAATATTCTACCCTTGCCATTGCAGTTTTCGCAGCTGCCGGTCTGATGATGGGTGGTTGTGCCAAGAAGACTGTCGACGGAAGCGGCCACGGCGGCTCCAGCGTGCATAAAGTAGGCAGTGCTGCCATGTCAGCAGAACGCTCGGTCTACTTTGACTTCGATAAGTCCGAGATCAAGGCTGAGGCCAAAGCTATTCTTGATGCCAATGCTGCATACCTGAAAGCCCACCCACAGAGCAACGTAACGGTTGAAGGCAACTGTGATGAGCGCGGCGAACGCGAATACAACCTGGCTTTGGGTCAGCGTCGTGCTGATTCAGTGAAGGCCTATCTGGTTGAACGCGGCGTAGCAGCAGGCAATGTCAAAACAGCCTCATTTGGTGAAGAAAATCCAGCATGTCGTGGAAGCGGCGAAAACTGCTGGAGCCAGAACAGACGCGCCGACCTTGTGGTTCGCTGAGTCAAAACCAGTTGAATCGGTTTAGTTTCTTTGCGCTTGGCTAAACACGGCGGATTGTTCATGCAACTGCGGCCATCGGTTTTTCCGGTGGCCGCTTTCGCTGTGTCTATTTTGCTAATCGGTTGCGCTACGGGGAAAAAAGATGCCGAGAGCTGGCAGCAAGACAAGCAGGTGGTGATGCAATCCATCGCACAGCTGCAAGATAAGCAAAAACAACTCGACGAAACCCTGAACCTTGTTCAAAAGCAACTGGCCGAGAATGCAACCGAGAAAAAACAACAGGATGCAGCCTATGCCGCATTGCATGAACAGCTTGCACAAATGAAAGGGCAAATCCGCAACCTGCGCAGCGCAACGGCCCGATTGAACGCATCACGAAAAATCACCAAGAAAAATCTGGATAAAAAGATTGAAAAGATTGCACAGGCCATCAAACCGGCCGAAGTAGTCGAACAGACTGGCAGTGTGGAAGATGTAAAAGACCACTATACCGCAGCTTATCTCGCCCTTAAAAGCGGCCGCTATGAAGAGGCCATCGAAAAATTCCGCGATCTTCTCAAGACCCATCCAAAAAATAATTACAGCGATCAGGCTTATTACTGGCTGGGTGAGAGCTATCTTGCCCAGAACAACATCCCGCGTGCGATTGGAAACCTTGAATGGATGGTGGCCAACTATCCGGATAGTACCAAGCATGCAGCGGCCATGCTCCGTCTGGGTATGGCCTATCAGATGCAGGAACGACCAAGCGAGGCTCGCGATATACTGTCACGCTTAGTTGAGACCCATGCCGAATCTGCGGCTGCGCAAGAGGCCCGGAAGCTTCTCCAGCCGACAACCACCCCCATTCAGTAAGCCGTTTTATTCTGCTATGTCTTTGTTGACGCGTGTTCGTATCCATGAGATTTACGACTGCATTCAGGGTGAAAGCACTCTGGCCGGCATGCCCTGCACACTTGTCCGGCTGGCCGGCTGCCCATTGAATTGCACCTACTGCGATACAACTGACGCCATTCCTTTCGACAGCGGCGAATGGATGAATATTTCCGATATTGTCAGCGAAGTCGCTAGTCGGAAACGCCCCCTGACGTTGGTCAGTGGCGGAGAGCCGCTGGCTCAAAAGACTTGTGGAAAACTGCTCGATGCTCTGGCAGAGATTGCTCCCTTATTGCAGTTGGAAACATCCGGTGCCTTTGACATCACAGGACAACATCCGGCTGTGCGCCGCATTATCGATATAAAAACCCCCGATAGCGGCGAGGAAGCGTCCAATCGCTGGGATAATATCACGCAGCTAAAATCCGGTGACGAGCTGAAATTCGTACTGTGTAGTCGCAGTGATTACCAATGGGCGCTGCAAACGCTCAACCGCTTATCCACCTCCCTTGCCCCGGAAGTTGCAGTGCTTTTTTCCCCCGTGGAAAGCAGCCTTCCGGCAACCGATTTGAGTCAATGGATGCTTGATGATAACCCACCAGCTCGCCTGCAATTGCAGATGCACAAACACATCTGGGGTGCAGAGGCCCTCCATGTCTGAAAAGACGTCTGAACAGATGCCTGACCCGGGAAACTGCACGGCGGTTGTACTGCTCTCCGGTGGGCTGGATTCAGGCACGGCCCTCGCCTGGGCTGTCAAAGAGATGGGCTGGGATTGTGCAACGCTGGCCTTCGACTACGGCCAACGGCACCGTATTGAGTTGGAAGCATCTGCACGTGTTGCCGCTTCTCTCGGCATCCATGATCATCGTGTGCTGCATGTTGACCTCGATGCCATTGGCGGATCGGCTTTAACCAGCAAACAGGCCGTTCCCAAGGATCATCAGGACAAAAATGCCATCCCCGCAACCTATGTGCCGGCTCGCAACCTGATCTTCCTTTCCATGGCCGCCGCCTTTGCCGAATCGAGGCAGGCAACGAAACTGGTTATCGGGGCCAATATTGTCGATTACTCCGGATACCCTGACTGCCGACCCGAGTTTTTCGAATCATTCACCGATACGCTAAGACTGGGAACCAAGGCCGGCGTTGAAGGCCATGCGACGAGCATCGAAGCCCCTTTGATTCATCTGAAGAAATCAGAAATTATCGCCATGGGCCTGAAGCTTGGCTTCGACTACTCCCTCACCCATTCCTGCTACGACCCGCTGCCCAAGGGCAAAGCCTGCGGGCACTGCGACTCCTGTCTCTACCGTCGCCAGGGCTTTAGCGAACTCGGTCTTACTGATCCGCTCACTTACGCAGATTAACTTCAGTTCCATCATCCATGCCTGCCGTAGCCACCCGCCGACGAGTCCTCTAGGATTCGCAGCAATGAGTCCTTCTGAGCCTTCAATGACAAGCGCAACAGCTCCCCGCTGCGATTTATGCGGCAGCAGTGATTTGAGTATTGTCTCCGCCACTGATAGACACGGTGAATCCTTGCAAACGGGACTGTGTCGAGGCTGCGGTCTGGTCATGCACCTTCCCATCCCCTCTGAGACAGAGGTTGCTGAATATTATGCAACCCGATACCGCCATGAATATCATGGAGAACGCGTCCCGAATGCGCGTCGTGTCATGCGCGCCTGGGGCAATGGTGAACGCATCCACAAACAGCTGACCCCTTACCTGACAGGCGATGAATTTGTTTTTGAAATTGGGGCTGGTATCGGCTGCACAGTCAAGGCCTTTGAAACCCATGGGCATAAGGCTGCAGGCATTGAGCCGAATCGGGATTTCAATACCTATTCCAGAGAGCGCCTATTCACGCGAATTGAAAACACCAATCTGTTCGATTTAGAAGATGCAGGCTCACCCGATTTGATTCTGTTGATTCATGTCATTGAGCACTTTTCCTCACCACGCCGGGCGCTGAAGCATATTCATAGCCTGCTGGCAGATAATGGTCTGTTTTACGTTGAGTGCCCGAACCTGACCGGCCCCTTCGCCACCTTTGATCGCATGTTCCACTACGCGCATATCTATAATTTCAGCCCGCAAACCCTGCAAGTGCTCGCCGAGAAATGCGGATTCGAGATGGTCGCTACCCTCAGCTCGGATCATGAGCCTGATATCCACATGCTTTTCCGCAAGTCAAAAAAGACCAAGCCGGCAGCTGTTCCGTCGAGCCGGCACGCCGCCGAAGTCGAAGCCGCGATTAGTCAGCACAATGGCCTTACCTATCACCTGCGTCCGGCCTATCTGCTTCGCCGCGTGCGCAAGCTTTGGTCCTATCTGCTTGAGGGCCTTACTGCCAAATTATTTGTCGCCAGGCTGCTAGCCCGTTTGCAGAAAAAGGAACGCCCGAAGGCATAAGTATCAGTTGCCTGTTTAAGGCCACTCACCAGCCCCCTGACGTATCAGTTGTGGCGCATCACCACATAGATCCACGACCGTTGTCAGCTCAACTCCTCCCCAACCCACATCCATAACAACAAGATTCAGGCCCTTAAGCCGCTCGATAAATTCATCGGGATCGATTGCCGCATACTGCTCATCAGGAAAAATCAGCGTGGTGGCGAGCAGAGGTTCGCCCAATTCCTCAAGTAGCATTTGGCAGACTGTATGTTGCGGCATGCGGATGCCCACATCACGCCGCTTTCCGAAGACGCGCTTGGGGAGTTGTGAATTGGCCGGAAGAATAAAAGTGTACGGGCCCGGAAGACTGTGGCGCAGAATACGATGCGCCTGATTATCCATTCGCACACAGGTCGCCACCTGCGACAGATCACTGCAAATAAGCGACCAACAGTGATGCTCATCTAGTCGGCGCAGGACTGAAAAACTGGATAGTGCATCATGCGCTGTAGGCAGGGCCATCAGCGTGTAGGTCGTATCGGTAGGCACCACGACACCCACACCCTTGCGGACATACTCGGCAGCATGGCGAATCAAACGTGCTTGTGGCCTGTCTGGATGCAATCGAAGACGTTCAAACATCGCAGGCTTACTGTCTCCGGCTTCCTACAATCTCGGTAGAAACTGCTTCAACAACTGCTCAACTTGTTGGGCCGGCTGGCTTTGCGTTGGCGTTTGCTGCTGCTCTGCTGGTGCTTGGGATTGGTCTGCCTGAGGTTGAGCCTTGGGTTGAGCCTTGGGTTGAGCCTTGGGTTGAGCCTTGGGTTGAGCTGCAGGCTGGCCGGGCAGCGCAAGCCCCCCACCCTGCAAGATGTTATTGAGGATGCTCTTGCGATTTTTAATAATATCCCGAATGGCTTCCCTGTTGCCAAGCAGGCTTTCAAGACTGACCTCCAGTTGAATCTTCGGTGCGTCAAGTGGCCCGATCAGGCGGATTGGCACCTCCAGCCCCTTGCGTACAGCCTCTGAATCCCCTTGCCCGACCATACTCCCGACCAAACGAGGCTTCAGGTGATAATCCATCTGCTTTGCCACCAGATTCACCATGCCGTAACCGGTCAGGCGAAACAAAGGTGAAGCGATGAAAAGGTCATCGTTCTTAGCCACCCCGTTGGTGATGTTAAAGCTGCCCGACATTTGTGAGAAATCGGTCTTCTTCTGCTCACCGGTATTCTGACCGAGGTTTTGTATATTGCGAAGCGCTCCGGGAAGGTCAAAACCCTTGATACTTCCATCTCGCAGCAAGGCATTGCCCTTACCGTTCAATGTCGTCATGGCCGCATCAGGTAGCAGCCCCCGACCAGAGAGATGGGTATCCATTTGAATCAGTCCACTCAACATATCGTTATCGGCCAGTGCCTTGAGTACAGGCTGCACCTGCACGTCGCGTATCTTCACAGCTTCTTTCCAAGTGACCGGGTATACCCCGACATTCAGACTGGCCTGCTCCTCAACACGGCCTCCGGCTAATTCGAAGCGCATGGGACTTATATGGATAACGCCGTTCTTACCGTTCACATTGGCTTGTAGTCGGCCGATATCCAGCCCACGCAACCATAGTCGATCCACCTGCATGACCGTTGCTATCTTCCAAGTTTTCAGGAAGCGCAGGTCGGGCTCCACAGCCGCCATGTCATCCTGCGCAACAACGCTGCCGCCATCATCAGCCGACACCTGTGCAGCGGCATGGGCCTTGGGAAGCATTGCAATATTGTCGAGCATGTACACATCCGAGACCGGAATAGAACCGACTTGCGGTGTTCCGGTATTTTCGGCAGGTGCAGGCTGGGGCAACCACGGGTCGATATGCAAAAGATGCGAGGCGATTCGTAGACGGATATCAGGATCGCTGGCGAATTTGATATTCCCCGAAACCTGAACCAGTTCGCCGTTGAGCACCAATTGTAGGTCACGGATATCCACTGCCTGGGTGTCACCGGCGGCCAGCATACCCAGTTTCAAGGTCTTCCATGGCGCGGGATGAGCCGCGTACATACTTTGCAATTCAGGCATCCACTGACTTAATTTCAAGCGTGATAGTTCAGGCGTGTTGACACGCAATTCATAACGCATCTTGTCGCCGATATCAGTAAGCTTGCCTTTGATATCAGCCAGTTCAATGCCATCCACGCTGAGCATCAATTGTTCAATCTGCATACGCTTGGCATCCGGCATCTGTGCTTTCACATCCAGCACCAGATCATGCGCTGCCTTCAAGCTCAGTGAACCGGCCATCACCCGCATCCCGTTGGGCCGCTGTTCAAGCTGCACATCAAGACCAACTGTACCCTCGCCCAAAAGTTGTAGTTCAGATGCCAGCAAACTCAGATTGGCCAACCGTGCTGCAGGTACGTTCAGATGCCCTTTGAATGGTAATCGCGTTGCATCAAGTTTGGAAACATCCCCGACAGGTCCAAGCATGGCGTCCATGGCAAAACCATCACCGCCCAATTCGCCGGAAATGCGCAGGCTCACGGGCCTTTCCATCTGAACATCATCCATTGCGATATTCAGCGCCTTAAGATCGACATTGCGCCCGCTTTGAGCATCAGAAAAATGTATCTCACCATCGTTCATATGTAAGGATTTGGCGCTAAATGCGGCAAGAACCCCTACCCCTTCTGGAACATCCGTGAGTGTTATGCCCTGTTTAGCTGCGGTTCCGGCTGCGTTGGCAGCAGTAAGACCGGTCTTTTCTCCGGAAGATGCGCCAGCCCCTGGAAGCAAGTCCTCCCAGTTGCTGAAACCATCAGCGGAACGACTCAGTTGCACTTTGGGCGTATCCAGAACAAAACGTTCGATCTGATAACTTCCGCCCAATAGTGGCAGCAGTGCTACCTGTACATCGAGACTTTTCATCTGCAACACATCACCCTCAGCAAATCCCTTCGGATTGGCGATATGCACATTCTCGAGACGCAGCCCGACCCAAGGGAAAAGTGAAGCATGCAACTCACCGATTTCGACATGTCGGCCGATGGCTTTTTCGGCCTGATCAACAACCAGCGATTTGTATTGATTGGCATCGATAAAGAACGGTGCTGCAACCAACAAAGCAAACACCAGAGCAATGAAAATAAGGCTGTAACGGACGGTTTTTCTGGCTGCATTCATCATTAGCGTATCGTGGGCAAAGGTGGCTCGTTCTGCAAGGGTGGAAAGTACTCCAGCAAGGCATCAAAAGCATCGACGATGCCCATGGCTCCCTCAGCTTGAAGAGCAACACCTTCTGCCACGCCAAAAGAAACACCAAGTGCCTGAACACCGCTGGCCTGAGCCATTTGCATATCCAGCAGGGCATCGCCCACGACCGTCGTCTGCTCAGACTCAACACCCATTTCAGCCATACACTCATTCACCATGCCCGGATGGGGCTTGGAGGGACAATGATCCGCTGTACGCATCACAAGGAAGTAATGCGCCAAAGAAAATTCATCCAGCACCCGCTCTAAGCCGGAAAGTGATTTTCCGGTTACCACCCCCATCCAGTAACCGCGCTCGCGCAACACATCGAGCGTTTCACGCACGCCAGCATACAATGCATAATCGCCAGGCAAATCCCGATATAGATGTCGATAGGTTTCAACAACAGCAGCAATCAGAGTGGCTTCTTCCCTTGGCAACAGTTTCTCTACAGCTGTGGGAAGAGACCGGCCGATGACTTCAGATACCGCAGAGGCTGACGGCTGTGGCAGGTCGTGTCCGGCAAAAGCCAGTTGCATCACCCGAATAATATGGTGATGCGAATCCATCAGTGTCCCGTCACAATCAAATAAAATGAGATGGGGCCGAACAGCAGCCTGTCTTTCAGACATGTCCCCTCCAATGACTAATTAGTGAAAGAAATCTTCCTCTCTTTCACCAAAAAATCCAGATGCTCATTCAAGCAAAAAATAGCAGCCCACCTAGCTGCAAGGGTATCGCCAATCACCTATGTATGATTATACTCTGACCAGTTGAGTTAGGGGGCGGGGCATCACAATCAAAGGTGGGTGAATGCCTAACAGGATAGATCAACTGAATTTTCTGGTTGTAGAGGATGACGACTTTCAACGCAAAGTGGTCATGGCAATGCTGCTTTCGCTGGGCGCGACGTCCATATTCCATGCAAGCAATGGTAAGCAAGCCCTTGAGATTCTAGAAAAAGAAAAAATCAATCAGATAGACATCGTAATCTGTGACTTGAACATGCCTGAAATGGATGGGATGGAGTTTCTAAGACATCTGGGTGAAGGGCAGCAGCATGCTTCAATTATCATCACCAGTTCTCAGGAAAAGAAGCTGATCGACTCCGTCGGAAAAATGGCCAATATGCACGGCATCCAACTGCTTGGAAAGATTGAAAAACCAGTCACGTCATCTGCACTCAAAACACTTCTTTCTAAATTCCTCAACAAAAAAACCGCCCGGAAACAAATTGCGCCTCAGGCTTCGTCATACTCTCTTTTTGAGATTCTAGATGGTGTCCATACCAGACAGATGGAGCCGTTTTTCCAGCCTAAATTGAATATTGAAACCGGAGACGTCATGGGCGCTGAGGCTCTGGCCCGATGGGCACACCCGAGAAATGGCATCGTCGGCCCTGATGCGTTTATCCCTCAGCTGGAAGAAAGCGGCAATATCGATGGCCTGACTTTTCTTATGCTGGAAGAAGCTGCAGAAGCATGCAAATTATGCCATTCCAAAGGTTTTTATATTTCCATTTCTGTCAATCTTTCTCTGGCTTCGCTGGATGATACCAGCTTGGCAGACCGACTCATTCAAGTTGTGAAAAATGCGGGGGTTGAGCCCCAATATATTATCCTTGAAATCACCGAATCAGCAGCGATGACTAATGCCGCACATTCTTTGGAAAATCTTGCCCGCTTACGCATGTCAGGCTTCGGACTTTCCATCGATGATTATGGAACCGGCTATTCCAGCATGCAGCAACTTACCCGCATCCCTTTTTCCGAACTGAAAATAGACCAGTCTTTCGTCAAGGACGTTTCAGATAATGATGCATTGCGGGTTGTTGTCGAACAAAGCATTAGCATGGCAGGAAAATTAGGAGTTAAAACTGTTGCCGAGGGAATTGAAGGCCGCCAATGCTGGGATTTACTAAAAGAAATAGGCTGCGACACCGGGCAAGGATACTTTATTGCCAAACCTATGAATTTAGAATCCTTCCTGAGTTTTCTGACCTTGACTTCAGCAGCGAGAAAGAACGTCGACTGAGTCTCAGGGAATTCCTTTTATGGCTTCACTCCTGCCCCGAAGAAACATCATGCATTGCATTAGTGATAGATTGTAAGTCATTGGTTTCAATAATATAAGGTGGCATAGTGTAGATTAGCTTCCCGAAGGGCCGCAGCCACACGCCGCGCTCAACAAACATCGGTTGCACACGCGCCATATCGACCGGTTGATGCATCTCAACAACCCCGATCGCTCCGAGTACACGTACATCTGCCACTCCCTGCAATGCCCGACATGGCTCCAATTCTCGAGACAATTGTGCCTCAATTTTTTTGATTCTGGACTGCCATGGTGAATCAAGCAGGAGGTCGACACTGGCCAGAGCCACGGCACAGGCCAGCGGGTTGGCCATGAAGGTCGGGCCGTGCATGAGCACACCACCATCTGCATGGACGCCCTGCGACACCTTCGCCGATGTCAGCACCGCAGCCAGCGTCATATAACCACCGGTCAGCGCCTTACCAACACACATAATGTCCGGCGCAATACCTGCATGCTCACAAGCGAACATACGACCTGTACGACCAAAGCCAGTGGCGATCTCATCAAGGATAAGCAACACGTCATGCTCATCGCATAGGGCGCGTACCTGACGCAGAAATTCAGGCGCATAAAGACGCATGCCTCCGGCCCCTTGCACAATCGGCTCAAGGATAACCGCAGCCAGTTCTGCCTTGTGCTTTTGTATTTTTTCCCTGAAGTCGGCGATTTGGGATTCATCCCAATCCGCATCTGATTGTGCGCTCGGCGCATCGGCAAAGATGTGTTCGGCAAGCACGCCAGAAAACAACTGATGCATACCGCTAACAGGATCACACACGGCCATCGCTCCGAAGGTGTCGCCGTGGTAACCGTGGCGTAACGTCAGCAGCCGATTTTTATCCTTGCCTTTATTGCCATGGCCCTGCGCTTGCCAGTATTGCAGTGCCATCTTGATAGCCACTTCCACGGATACTGAGCCGGAGTCGGCAAAAAAAACGTGTTGCATCCCCTCCGGTGCGATTTCCAGCAAACGTGCAGCTAGGCGGGCTGCCGGTTCGTGCGTTAAGCCACCAAACATCACATGCGACATCTTTCCCATTTGTGCCGCTACAGCAGCATTCAACTGGGGAACATTGTAGCCATGAATCGCACACCACCAGGAAGACATGCCATCAATCAGCGTTTGCCCATCTTCAAGGTGTAAACGCACCCCTTCAGCCCGTTGCACGGCAAACATCTGTGCCGGAGTCTGCATCGATGCATAGGGATGCCAAACATGCCGACGTTCAAAACCCTGCCAGTCACCACCTGAAATCTGTTGATTCTTATTCATGTTATCAATTCAAGGACAAAGCGTTCCAGCACGACACCTTTCTGCTCGCTGCTAGCACCTTTAAGCAACATTTCCACCTGCATGATACGCTGCATGGCGCGCATCAGTTCCTGCGGCTCCCAGCGACCTGCCTCCTGCGGAACCAGTCGTCGTGCATCACCAAACACGCCTGCACTTTGCGCTGCCGTTCGTTTATCGCTTGCCGCATACCACGTATAGAGAAGCAATTGTTGTATGCGCATCGAAAGCCAGTTCAACACCTGCACCTCAGCCACCTGCTGCTCGCGCAGCAGATGGCGCAGTAAAACAATAGCCTGCGGAGAGCGCTCGCCGACCGCCTGACACAGCGTTGATAGATCACCCGGACTGCGTTCGCCAAGCAGGTCGCCCACGACCTCGATCCCCAGCGTGCTTCCCTCACCCGCATCATAAAGTCTCAGACGTTCAACCGCCTGCCGGCTTGCCATGCGCATACCCAGAAGATGTGTACTCATAAGGCTCAGCGCCTCATCGCTGAGCTTGAGGCCGGCATCGTCAGCCAATTCGGTAAGCCAACGGCTGAATGAAGCTTCATCCATGCGCCCCAAGGAACAACTGACCACATCGGGTAAAGCGCTGATACGCTTATGCACGGCCTTTTTGCTATCGATGCCCGCCGCACATATCACCAAGCGCAATCCGGCAGGCGGCTGAGCGGCCAGTTTTTCGAGTTGTTCAATCTGATTCGGGCGCGCACTTCCCGCATTGCGCACCATGGCATGACACTGAACCTCGCCGAACAGCCCGGGCTGCAGATGCTGATGGATCAAAGGCAATTCATTGATATCGACGCGCAACAGGGTGGCGCCATCGCATGAGTCGGCAAGCAATTGCTCAGCTGTTTCGAATATGCCGTCGCTATCCTCTCCGCTTAGATAGTAACAGGCATGTGCCGCGGGAAGCAGCCTGTTGGCAGGCAGGCGGAGCGACATGATTAAGGCCTGTTAGCGCTAATTCTGCTTGAAGCGCTGCTACCCCACATATCTAAAAATCCGATGAAAGCTTGAGCCAGGCTTGTCGAACCCACTGAGACTCAAGATCGGAACGGATACGTCTCTTGGTCGATTCAATGGCTGCCGGTCCCGAACTCACATCGACATCTTCATATACGGAAACGGAACCTCCGTTCCAGATGCGCTCATTATTGCGCCATAGGCTGATATCTCCAGAAAGCGTCATGCGCTCTACGGTAGTGATGCCGTTAGCATCAAAGCTGATAGGTGACATGGATTCGGCAAGACTGCCAATATGTATTTCGGTATCTGCCTTAGCCTCATCAGCTGCAGAAACAACATTGTATGAAGCATTGCTATGCAGATATGTCTGCATTTTCCCCAGCAAGCGGTCATTGCTCCCCGCGCCCATGATGCGCACAAGCTGCACATCCTCAGGAACCACCCCGCTTCCTTTTCCCATCATGTGATATCCGCAGGAAGAAAGCAGCAAACAGAGGGTGAAAATGGTCAGCTGCTTCATGCCGGACGTACCACGATATTGAGCAGGCGACCCGGCACCAGAACCACTTTGACGATTTGCATCCCATCCAGCCATTTAGCGATACTGGCATCGGATTGGGCCAGTGCCAATGCAGCATCCTGATCGATATCCTTGGCTACGATAATCTCGCCGCGCTTTTTCCCCTGAATCTGTACCACCAGCGTAATTTCATCCTGCACCAAAGCGGCTTCATCCACCTTTGGCCAATCCGCCACGACAACCGCCCCATGCATCCCCAACTGGTCTGCAAGCTCGCAGGCAAAATGCGGCACGAACGGAGCCAGCATCATCGCCAATGCTTCTATACCTTCGCGATAGGCCGAGCTTCCACGCTCACCCTTCGGCTGGAAATCCTGTAATGCATTGGCCAGCTCCATCAGGGCTGCAATGGCCACATTAAAAGCAAAGCCATGCTCAAAGGCATGGGTCACGCGTTGAATCGTGGTGTGAATGGTAAAACGCAGTGCCTTCACTGCCACCGCATCTTCATTGCCATCGCTCGGCATCTCCAGCTTTTCAATCAGCCGCCAAACACGTTTGAGGAAGCGATATCCTCCCTCAACGCCGGCATCATTCCATTCCAGTTCTTTTTCGGGAGGTGCTGCAAAAAGGGTGAACAAACGCGCTGTATCAGCGCCAAACCGCTCGATGATCGCCTTGGGGTCAACCGTATTACCCTTGGACTTGGACATCTTGCTACCGTCCTTGAGCACCATGCCCTGGGTCAACAGGTTAACGAATGGCTCATCGCCCCCCTGCTCCGAGCTGAACAATCCCGCATCACGCATCAGCTTGTGATAGAAGCGCGCATAAAGCAGATGCAGGACCGCATGCTCTACACCACCGATATACTGATCCACAGGTGCCCAGCGCTCGATAGCCTGAGCATCAAGCATCGCCGTTTCACAGCGCGAGCTCGTATAGCGCCCCATATACCAGGAGGACTCCATGAAGGTGTCGAAGGTGTCCAGCTCCCGCTCAGCAGGCTTGCCGCATTGTGGGCATTGAGTGTGTCTGAACTCCGCACATTCGGTCAGCGGCGAAGCTCCACCAGTCGGCTGCAAATGCGTCGGCAACTCTACCGGCAACTGATCGTCGGGAACGGCAACCGCACCGCAGTCAGCGCAGTGGATCACGGGAATCGGTGCGCCCCAATAACGCTGCCGGGAAACCAGCCAATCTCTGAGGCGAAACTGCACGCGCTCACTCCCCTTGCCTTGTTCGGCCAACCACTTTGTTATAGCCGTTTTGGCTTCAGTGGACGCCTGTCCGTCAAAGGCAGCGGAATTGATTAATACCCCGGCTTCGGTAAAAGCAGCAGCGTCGATATCCCACTCGCCTTCAAGCGGGCGAATCACCTGCCGAATCGGAATGCCGTATTTAAGCGCAAAAGCATGATCACGCTCGTCGTGTGCAGGCACACTCATCACCGCACCCGTGCCGTAGCCCATCAACACAAAATTAGCGACCCACACTGGTACTTTTTCGCCACTGATCGGATGGATGGCGTTGATACCGAGTGGCATGCCCTTCTTTTCCATCGTTTCGATGTCGGCTTCCTTGGTAGACATCTTGCCGCACTCGCTTAGGAAAGCAGCCAGCTCGGGATTGTTTTCGGCGGCTTTTTTAGCCAGCGAATGGCCGGCGGCGACCGCCATATAGGTCACACCCATCAGGGTGTCAGGGCGGGTGGTGAAGATATCCAATGTTTCGCCTGAATCTTCCAGACCAAAGGAAACCTCGGCTCCGGTCGACTTGCCGATCCAGTTGCGCTGCATGCCAACCACTTTTTCCGGCCAGCCGGACAGTGAATCCAGATCAGCCAGTAATTCTTCGGCATAATCAGTGATACGGATAAACCACTGTTTCAGATTCTTGCGTACCACCGGCGTATCGCAACGCCAGCAAACACCATCCACCACCTGCTCATTGGCCAGCACCGTATGGCAAGGATCGCACCAATTCACTTCGGCATTGGCCTGATAAGCCAGACCCTTCTCCATCAGGCGGGTGAACATCCACTGCTCCCAGCGGTAATAGCCGGGATGACAGGTGGCAATCTCGCGTTTCCAATCGTAAGAAAGACCGAGTCGCTTGAGCTGCTCACGCATCTGGTCGATATTGGCATAGGTCCATTCGGCAGGTGGGAGATTGTTTTTAATCGCCGCATTCTCAGCAGGAAGGCCGAAAGCATCCCAACCGATGGGATGCAGCACATTAAAGCCTTGCATGCGCTTGTAGCGCGCTACAGCGTCTCCCAGACAGTAATTGCGCACATGCCCCATGTGCAGATTGCCGGATGGATAGGGGAACATCACCAGACAGTAGTATTTCGGGCGCTGATCCTGAGCCTCATCCGAGGCCGCATCGATACCGGATTTATCCCACTGCTGCTGCCATTTCTGCTCGATCTTCTGTGCGTCGTAATGCTCTGCCACCGCTCACCGCTCCTTGCTTGTCTCGGATGCGGATGCTGCTGGCAACAGGCGCGAATGAAAAGGGTGAATTCTTTTTGCGTACTGACTCAAAGCGAGCGCTCAATCACCATATATCGATTAAACTCTATGCCTGATTGCTAAGACTCGGTTTCCGGACCTCGCTTGCTAAGCAGTGGCATGACATAGGCCAGATTGATCTTACCCTCCTTGGCTTTGCCAAGTGCCATTTCGGCCATGGAACCCATTCCAGCCTTGCGCGCTGCCTGGCTAATTTGCAACTCAGAACTATTCAGCGCAACCAGATGTGAAATGGCATCATTCACCAGCAACAACTCATAGACGAGAACGCGTCCACCCACACCGCTGTTATGACAGGCCTTGCAGCCATCAGATTTGTACGCAGGCCCCTCGAAATCAAAACCACTGGCCTTGAGAAGTTCAACAAGGTCGGCTTCAGGCTCGATTTCATGACGGCATTCCATACAAAGCCCGGGAATCAGCTGTTGCGCCATCACGCCCTTGACGGTATCGGCAACCAGAAAAGGCTCCACCCCCATATTGATCAAACGCGGGAAGGCACCAGCCGCATCATTGGTATGCAGCGAGGATAACATCATATGCCCAGTCATCGCGGCCTCCACAGCGATACCCGCCGTCTCCATATCACGTATCTCGCCGACCATCATGATGTCCGGGTCATGGCGCAGCAGGTTGCGCAATGCCTTGGCAAAGGTAAAACCGATCGAGGAATTGATCTGCACCTGAACAACGCCCGCAAGCTTTCCTTCGACAGGGTCTTCAACCGAAATAAGTCGTTTTGGCAGTGTGGTCAAACTGGCCATGGCTGCCAGCAGAGTCGTCGATTTACCGCTACCTGTTGGTCCGGTAACCAGGAAGAAGCCATGTGAACTTCGGATAATGCGATTCACATCCTCCACATGTTCTGGGGTAAGCCCCAGATCTTCCAGATGGAGCGGTTTATTCCCTTTGTCCAGAATACGCAAAACGGCTGATTCGCCCAACAGGCCAGGCATAACAGAAACACGAAACTCCACCTCACGGTTCTGTGTACGCATCTGAATGCGGCCATCCTGTGGCTGGCGATGCTCGGAAATATCCATGCCGGCTATGATCTTGATACGAGAGATAATGGGCCTGAGTGCTATTTCCGCCACCAGCATGTATTGCTGCAACAGGCCATTCACCCTGAAATCAATCCGTGTGTTACCCTCTATGGGAAAGATATGAATATCACTGGCCTTAGCGGCAACGCCATCAAGAATCATGCGCGTAACCAGTTTTACGATTGGAGCTTTTTCTGCTTCGCTGATCTCAGTCTGCGCCAGATCACCCTCATCATCTTCAGCAACGCTGGTCAGCTCGACATCCAGTTCATCGAAGTCCTCAGTGCCTTCCGGCCCATAAAGCTCATCAATTAAAGCGGAAACCTGCTCCTTCGTAGCAAACACAGGGATCACACGATGATTCGTATGAAAGGATATATCTTCGATAACCCCCAGGTTGGATGGGTCGGAAAGGGCCACAATCAACTTCTTATCATCGATAAAAATGGGTAGCACCATGTGTTTTCTGGCTAAAGGGGCATTAATCATATTCCGGGCCTCAAGGGCCGGTGTGATGTGGGTTAAATCCAGGAAACGCATCCTCAGCTTGATGGCCATGGCGATGAGCATCGCCTCTTCTGTAATTACACCCGATTCAACAAGAACCTCACCGAGTCGTTTGCCTTTTTCCTTCTTTTGTTTATCCAGTGCTTCGTCGAGCTGAGCTTCGCTGATGAGTCCTTCTGCAACGAGCACTTCACCGACACGCAACCGTTTCCCGCTTCCGCGCGGCTCCTCCCCTTTAAGAAGGCTCTTTTCAAGATCCTCCTTACTAAGTTGCCCTTCATCGACAAGAATATCGCCGACGCGGCGCTTGCGGAGTCGCCTTTGCTCCTCAAGTGCGGTTTTGATGCTGCCAGGTTCAACGAGTTTTTCTTCATCAAGGATCGTCCCCAGCATATCGGTTAGCTCTCGGGATTTAACACCTTCCGAGACAAAATAAATCCTCTGAATAGAGGAATCATCTTCCTGCGGTGTTGCCATAAAGCCCTCAAATTCAACTTCATTGGGCAACACCCGCATCACGAACTCGTCCCCGCTGACGGTGGTGATGTGCTCTACCTTTTCGCTGGGAAGTCTTTTGTAGCGAGGCAAACCGGGCTGTACCAAAAAGGAGATGCAGCAAACATCCTTCAAGGCAATGTTCTCAACCTCTCCCTTGCTGATAATGGAGACTTGGCCTTGCTGCGGATTAAACGGGGAATTCAGGGTGCCCTTGCGTTTCGCACCATCCCTGAGCAACACGACAACATCCTGCAATTTAGCCATATCACCTTCCGTTAAACTGCTTTATATCCTTAACCATAACCATTGTAGATGAGTTGGGGCTTGATTGGTAGTTCATGGAAAATCAAGCAAACTCAGCCCTGCCCCACAAGCCTGTCATTTAAGATATATCCATATGCGTGTTTGCCAAATACAGCAAGCTGCCACAATATCAGGGCATGCTGCGATAGATGAGGTGAACTGATGAAAAAGCTTATGTCTGAACGAATATTGGGGGCGACTCTACTGCTCACCATGCTTGTGGTCTGGATACCTAGCGTCGATGCGGCAGGCCCATCCGCAAACCGCATCAAACAGGGACCCGGTGTGCTCAGTGAACTCTCCGACAGCGAACTAAACCAAGCTCAAAAAACAGCTGTGGACACACCCGTGCAAACAAAGCGACAACGCCCAGCATCTCCTTCTGGCAATCTGGATGGAGTCTGGCGGGATGCTTCCGGAAAAGTTCTGCTCATCAAGAAAATTCACAGCACACTGTACCTCAGTGGCAGCAGCGACCTGGCCGCCTGGCAAGCGCAATGCGTCGGTTCAGCAAGCCGCGCCCGATGCATGGGTAAAGGCATCAGCAGAACCGCTGGCGAGTTTCAATATGAAAGCGAGCTGCATACCCAGAAAGGACGGCTGCTTATCGATTGGCAGCATCACTATAGCAATGGAAGCAACGATTCAGGCAGTGATCAGGCAACGCCCTTCTAGGTTTCTTGGCCAGATAGAGGCAAGCGGGCTTTACGTGTCCGAACGTGAAGTAATTTCGATCAGGTGATAACCGAACTGGGTCTTCACCGGACCATGCACCTTGTTCAACTCAGCGGAGAAAACCACATCGTCGAATTCTTTGACCATCTGCCTTTCGCGGAAGGTCCCCAGGTCGCCACCACTCTTGCCGGAAGGACAGGTTGAGTGCTGCTTTGCCAGTTCAGCAAAGTCGGCCCCACCTTCAATCTCCGCTTTCAGGCTCTCACACTGTTCACATTCCTTCACCAGAATATGCCGCGCTGAAGCCGTTTTTCTTTTGCTTCCCCATGCCATCATCAATCTCCTTTTGTCTTTTTTTAGAGCATCCCTAACTTATCGCCAAACACCATCAGGTGCTTCAAAACTATTCAGCACCTTGATGTAATTGGAGCGTTCAAACGCTTCCGGATCAGTCGCTTTGGCATGGCTTACACTTCCCTTAAGCTGGGAAACAGAAGCATACTCATGCTCTTCCATCCACTGCTCCACCCCTTTGAGCACCTCGCCAAGATATTGAGGTCCGCGCTGAAGCAGGGCTGAACACATATGGGTTACATCCGCTCCGGCCAGCAACAGTTTGATGGCATCATCCGCTGTGTGGATACCGCTGGTGGCGGCAAGGGTGATGTTCACGCGCCCCGCAAGCATGGCGATCCAGCGCATTGAAAGCCGTGATTCCACGGAGGATGAGAGCTTCAGACTCGGGACCACACCCAGCGTTTCAAGATCGATGTCGGGCAGGTAGTAGCGATTAAACAGGGACACACCATCCACACCAGCCACCTCGAGTTGTTTGACAAAATTACCAACCGAACTGAACTGGGAAGAAAGCTTCATGATAATGGGAATACTCACCTGCTTCTTTAGTTCACTGAGAACCTGAACATAGCGCGCCTCTACCGCTTCAGATGATTGGGTGATATCTGCAGGCATATAATAAACATTCAGCTCCAGCGCATCGGCTCCGGCCTGCTGCAACTCTTTGGCATGGGTGATCCAGCCACTTGCCGTGGTGCCGTTCAGGCTGGCAACCACCGGAATCTCCAGTGATTTCTTTAGCCCTTCCAGCTGCTCCAGATAGGTCTCCAGATGCGTTGTATAAGCACCCTCGGAAGGCAGGTAACTGGCCGCCTCAAAGTGGCCGATGTCCTGATGATGCATCAGGTGATCAAGCCCCTCCTCATCCGCCGTAACCTCCTCCTCAAACAGAGAATTCATGACGATGGCCGAGGCCCCCGCATCTTCCAGCCGTTTGGCCGCAGACGGATCCTTGGCGAATGGAGAGGCGGATGGCACCAACGGGTTTTTCAGCTTCATGCCAAGGTAATCAGTGGATAGGTCGATCATGACGTTTCTCCTTCGCCCTCTGTTTCATAAGAAAGGTTGGCCAGCTGTTCATAGTGGTGGAATCGTTCCAGAACGCCCGCCTGAGCCCTTTTCATCAACTCCTCGGCTGCCTCCGGATGGGTGCGCCACAGCATCGAGAAACGCGCTTCGGTCTGCGCGAATTCTTTATACGGAATCGATGGTTTCTTTGAATCTAGCTGTAGCGGATTCTTACCCTCGGCTACACGCCTTGGATCAAAGCGCAGAAGATTCATATGTCCGCTATTCACCACCAGTTCCTGCTGCCTAATGTTATGCGATAGATCGACGCCATGGGCAATGCAAGGGCTGTAGGCGATAATCAACGATGGGCCGTCATAGCTCTCAGCCTCGATAAAGGTGCGCAAGGTCTGCAAATCCTTGGCACCGAAAGCCACATGGCCGACATAAACATGCTCGTAAGCCATGGCGATCATCGACAGATCCTTCTTCGGCACTGATTTGCCACCTGCCGCGAATTTGGCCACCGCACCTATCGGCGTGGACTTGGACATCTGCCCACCGGTATTGGAGTAAACCTCGGTATCGAGCACAAGAATGTTCACATTGCGGCCGCTGGCCATCACATGATCGAGTCCGCCAAAGCCGATATCGTAGGCCCAACCGTCTCCACCAATTGTCCAAACGCTCTTCTTCACCAGATAATCGGCCACCGATTCGAGGTTGCGTGCAGGCTCGCTGTCGATGCCTGCAAGTTGCTTTTTCAACACTTCGACACGGCAGCGCTGCTCGTGGATACCAGGCTCATCGCTTTGGTCGGCCTGTTTGATCGCATCGATCAAGGCGGCATCAATATTCAAGCCGGGTTCCTGCAGCAATTGCAGGGCAAAATCACGATGCGCATCAATCGCCAGCCGGAAACCAAGCCCGAACTCTGCATTATCCTCAAACAAGGAGTTGGACCATGCCGGCCCCCTGCCCTCAGCATTGGTGGCATACGGGGTGGTTGGCAGATTTCCGCCATAAATCGACGAGCAACCAGTGGCGTTGGCGATGACCATGCGATCACCGAACAACTGGGTGGCTAATTTAATATACGGCGTCTCACCGCAGCCCACACAGGCGCCGGAGAACTCGAATAGCGGTTGCGCCAGCATCGCCCCCTTCATACCGTTCCAGCGTATCTGTTGGCGATCATATTCCGGCAGTGAAAGGAAGTAGTCCCAGTTTATCCGCTCCTGCTCTCTAAGCGGCGGCTGCGGTGCCATATTCAATGCCTTGCGACTGACATTGCTCTTATCCTTAACCGGACAAATCTCCACACAAAGGCCGCAACCGGTACAATCTTCAGGGGCGACCTGATAGGCGATACGACTTCCCTCTTCAAACTCGCGTCCTTTCACCGACACATGTTTGAAACTATCCGGTGCATCCGCCACGGCTTCTTCTGTAAACACCTTGGAGCGAATCGCTGCATGCGGACAGACGAACGGGCATTTGCCACAATGAATGCAGATATCCTCATCCCAAACTGGAATCTCCAAAGCCAGATTGCGTTTTTCATAGGCTGCTGTGCCCAAAGGCCAGGTTCCGTCGTCCGGCATCCAGCTGACAGGAATCGCATCGCCGCGCCCGGCAATAATCTCACCGGTAATATTCTTCACAAAATCGGGAACATTGCCGACAACTGGCGGATTCATTACGGAATCACTACTAAGCCCGGCGGGAACCTCAACCTTGTGCAGATGCGCAAGCGATGCATCAATGGCTGCAAAATTGCGCTCAACGATTTTCGCGCCCTTACGGCCATAGGTCTTTTCAACCGCCTCCTTGATTTTGGAGATGGCTTCATCCTTTTCCAGTACGCCGGAGATGGCAAAGAAGCAGGTCTGCATCACCGTATTGATGCGCCGCCCCATACCCGATTCGGATGCTACTTTGTAAGCATCGATCACATAAAACTGCAGTTTTTTCTCAATGATCTGCTGCTGCATATTTTTCGTCAGATCATCCCACACTTCTCCCGCTGAGTGCGGTGAATTGAGCAGAAACACCGCGCCCTCAGCTGCGTGTGCCAGCATATCGTAGCGCTCCAGAAACACAGGCTGATGACAGGCAATAAAATCGGCTTCTTTATGGCCGATCAGGTAGGTGGAACGAATTGCTTTGGAACCAAAACGCAGATGGGAGATTGTGACCGCCCCCGCCTTTTTCGAGTCGTAGACGAAAAAACCCTGCGCATGCAGATCGGTGCCCTCGCCAATGATTTTGATTGAGTTCTTGTTGGCTGAAACCGTGCCGTCTGAGCCCAGGCCGTAAAACATGCAGCGCGTGACATCGGCATTGGCATCAAGGCTTATTTCATGCCACTCCAGGCTTGAGTGCGTCAGATCGTCATGAATCCCGATGGTGAAATGGTTCTTGGGTGCCTCTTTGCCCAGTTCCTCGAACACCGCCATGATCATACCGGGCGTGAATTCCTTGGAGGAAAGGCCATAGCGGCCACCAATCACGCGCGGCATGGCGTCAAAACGATCACCGCCGCTGCCTACATAATCGGCCAGCGCAGTCATAACATCCTTATACAGCGGTTCACCATCTGCACCCGGTTCCTTGGTGCGATCGAGCACGGCAATCCTCTTCACACTGGCCGGAATGGCTTCAATCAGATGTGCGGCCGAGAGCGGGCGATACAGGCGCACCTTGAGCACCCCCACTTTTTCACCACGTTTCACCAGATCTTCCACGGTTTCAATCGCGGCTTCGGCACCCGAACCCATCAATATCAATACCCGTTCGGCATCCGGCGCGCCGTGATACTCGAACAGCTGATACTGCCTGCCGGTGAGTTCGGCAAACTCATCGAAGCAAGCCTGCACAATGCCCGGCATGGCATCATAATAGGGGTTGACCGATTCGCGCCCCTGAAAATAGACATCAGGATTCTGACTGGTACCACGAATCACTGGCGCATCAGGGGTCAAAGCACGTTTGCGATGCGCCCGGATCAGCGCGTCGGGCAACATGGCTTTGAGCACATCATCAGACGGAACCTCAACCTCGTTTACTTCATGGGAAGTGCGGAAGCCATCAAAGAAGTGGATCACCGGGATGCGTGCTTTCAGAGTCACCGACTGGGCGATCAGTGCGAAATCCATCACTTCCTGCACCGAGTTGGAGCTAAGCAGGGCAAAGCCGGTCTGGCGCACGGCCATCACATCGGAGTGGTCGCCAAAAATCGATAGACCTTGCGCGGCAAGGGAACGCGCAGCCACATGAAATACCGAACTGGTCAGTTCACCGGCGATCTTGTACATATTGGGGATCATCAGCAGCAGACCTTGCGATGATGTAAAGGTGGTGGTCAGCGCTCCGCTCTGCAATGAACCGTGCACCGTGCCGGCAGCTCCGGCCTCGCTCTGCATCTCAACCACCTCGGGAACCGCACCCCAGAGGTTCTTTCGCCCCTGATTTGTCCAGGCATCAGACATCTCACCCATCGCAGAAGAAGGCGTGATAGGGTAGATGGCAATTACCTCATTGGTGCGATGAGCGATATAAGCTGCCGCCTCATTCCCCTCAATGGTTAATTTATATTTTTCTGACATGCCCGCCTCCTGCTGAGAACCGCCAGAGAGTTTAACAAGCATGGGATATTTTGCATTCGTCCATTGAAGGAAAGGCTGTGCATGGCGACAAGCATTGCGCAACAATCCCTTACACAAAAAATCCCCTGATTACCAATGAAATGGGGGATAATCCATTGTTAACACCTGTGCAACCTGCTCTAATATGGCAAGGGAGGGGGGCACCTTGAAATTGGGAGGATGGATAATAATGAGCACCCTGATGGGGCAGATTCGCAGAGCCTTCTCAAATCAGAAAAGACCAGCATACGATCGCAGCAAAGCTGTCCATCTGATCCTGTTCCTGACTGTTCCAACCGGCCTCGTGTTTTCGGCATTCAATTTTGTGAGTGGCAACACCAAGCTGGCCCTGATTGAGGCCTTCGTGATGCTTTTTGTCCTTGCCCCCGTCTACTGGCTTGTTAAAAAAAGTGAATACATAGATTTGGGTGAAAACATCGTCATGGTCGCTGCGGTGGGCATCTTTAGCATTTTGTATATTACAGGAGGCTTTGGCGGTGCTGGAAGCAACTGGATATATATCTACCCCTTTGTCGCCTTCTACCTCAATGATCAGCAAAAGGCTTGGAAATGGGTTGGTTTTTTCATCCTGATCATGCTCGGCAACCTTTCCTTGGCCAGTAATGGTTACATCACCGCTTATTATGAGGTTGAAAAACTTGATGTTTTTCTGGTCACCTTTCTTTTCTACACCTTTTTGGCTTATCACTTCAGCAGCCTTAGAAATCAATATGACAGCAGGCTTGAAAGCCAGGTGAATGAGAAGACTGCTGATTTGCAGAAAGCCATGAAAGAACTTGAACGGCTTGCAAAGTTTGATTCTCTAACAGGTCTTGCCAACCGCTATTCCTTCGAAACCAAGCTATTGGAAAGCATTCGTGCATGTGCAAAGAAAAAATGTTCGCTGTGCGTCGCCGTGATTGATCTGGATCGCTTTCAGGAAATCAACAATATCATGGGGCACGACAAAGGTGATGAAGTCCTGCGTCAGGTGGGGCAGCGCTTAACCGGCCTGATTCGCGATAGCGACACCATTGCGCGCATCGGCGGAGATACATTCGCACTGATTTTACGGGAGACTGATGAGAAAACTCATTCTCCGCTCACCCAACAAATCGTCAAAGCCATGCACGAGGAGTTTGATATCCAAGGATATCCGATTGAACTATCCATGCGAATCGGCGTCGCATTTTTTCCTCAGCATGGAAATGACCCCGGCATCCTTCTGCAAAGTGCGGATCTCGCCATGCGGCAGGCGAAAACCGACCTGGCGGACAAAGCTGTTATTTATGATCAGGAGCAGGATCCATATAGTTTTCGGACGCTCATGCTGTTTGGCAAACTGCGTAAAGCCATCAACACGAACAGCCTGTTTATGGTTTATCAGCCGAAAATCAACCTCGACACATTACGCATTACCGATGTTGAAGCGCTGATACGCTGGCAGGATGAGGAAGAAGGCTTTATTTCCCCTGCGGAATTTATCCCGATGGCGGAACAAACCGGCCTGATTACTCAGATCAGTGAATGGGTATATGAGGAAGCAGCCCGTCAGGCCGCTGTATGGAAAAATGCGGGGTATTCTATTCCCATCGCCGTAAATCTTTCGCCACACAACCTGCTTGATGCAAAGCTACTAGAGAAAACCGAGGTGATGCTGGAACAACATGGGCTGAACAGCTCTGATATCAGCATTGAAGTCACCGAAACCGCATTCATGAATCGTCCGGACACAGTCCTGGCTATACTTAATTCCCTGCACGATCTTGGCATCAAGCTTTCCATTGATGACTTTGGTACGGGATATTCCTCATTGAGCTATCTTGAGAAGCTGCCTGTGAATGAGCTCAAGGTAGACCAATGCTTTGTCACCCATATGCTCGATAAGCCAAGGGATATGATGATCGTAAAACTGGTCATTGAGCTTGCCCACGGCCTTGGTTTGAAAGTTGTCGCCGAAGGTGTGGAAGACAGACCTGTTTTGCTCAAATTGAAAGAAATGGGTGTGGATAAAGCTCAGGGTTTCTATATGAGCCGCCCACAGTCTCCCGAAGATTTACTGGGATGGCTGGTGACATCCGAATGGGGCATTGAAGCACCCAAGACGGAATAGAAAAAGGCTGAGCTTTATCCTGCGGCCGGTTTAAGAACGGCGTTTTCTATTTTTCAATCAGGATGAGATGCTGTTGATTGTCGGTCGGCTCAACGGATAACACCTTATAGCCCTGCTCCTCGCAAGAACGCGGCACATTCTCCAAAGTCTCACCCTCGTTTAGCAGCACTTCGAGTTGTTCGCCTGCATCCATCTTAGCCAAACGCAGCTTCACCTTCACAAAGGTCATCGGGCAGGTTTCTCTGGTGATATCAAGAAAGTGTTTCATGGTATTTCCGGCCTCAAATAAAGATGGGTTTAGATAAAAATGATATGGGCATCTTCGGATTCGTTCAGAAAGGTGGCCACACCGACCACCGACTGCACATCATCGATCAGATCGTCCTTGTTGATGCCCAGGATGTTCATCGACATCTCGCAGGCAAAATGTCGGATGCCGAGCTCACTGGCTGCTTCCATCAGCTCGTCAAGCTGTGCGACATTGTTCTTGCGCATCATGCCACCCATCAACTTGGGGCTAGCACCGCCGAAGTTCAGGCGGGATAGCGGCAGATTGTTGCGCCCGCCCATCAGCCAGTTAAACACGCGCGACAATAAATCCTTCCCGATAGACTTACGGCCGCGCTCTTTCTTCAGCGCATTCAGGCCCCAGAAAGTGAAAAACATGGTCACCTTGCGATTGGTGGCCGCTGCCCCCGTAGCGATGGTGTAGGCAGCGAGCATTTTGTCGAACTCACCTGAAAAACAGACAATGGAAATATCCTTCTTGTCGACTGCTGTTTTACTCATGATGCACCTCTTGCCTGTTGCTTGATGTATGGGCCCGGCAGACTAGGCAAACGCCTACCCCGCGGCAATGAGGATAAAAACTGGCTTTATAGTTTAAGGTTTATCCGAGCGTAAATACTGGATGTATTGGGTGTCTTCTAATATCAGATGGTCAACCAATGATTGCTGAATCTCCAAACCAATGCGAACCCAGTCTTTAACGAAATCAGTCTCTTGAATCTTTTTCATTGCCTGATTGATTTGATGGACAAGTTTTTCATGGCTTAGCCTATGCTCTTCTGCATTCGGGTATGATTTTTCAGAAAAAAGCCTTTCCTCATGGGAAAAATGAGCAATTGAATCCACCAGCATCAGGTTCAGGATGTGCTGGATATTCTTCTGCTCTCGTTGTTGGCTTACGATTTCAGTGTTCAGCATGTTAACCAGAAAAATTAAGCGTTTATGTTCATCATCAATCTCTTGATTAAACATGCTCAGATCATCTGACCACTTGATTCCCATTAGCCATTTCTCCTGATTGCTTATGACTAGCTTAGACCAATTTTGATTCCTTTCAAGGCATGGAAGCACCTCTTGCCCGCTGCTTGATGTTTGGGTCCGGTGGACTAGGCAAATGCATGTCCAACGGCAATTATGACAAAAACGCCAACCGGCTCAAGAAAACAGTTTAAACGATGCTGGATTGATCCAGGAGCGTTGTCATGAATGTTAGTAACCGAGTTCAGGAATGTTGAACCCATTAGAAGAATCAAGACAAATGTCTTTGTCATCAATCATGATATGAATCAATACCCAACTTTTCAGGAATTGTAGAATCAGGCGCTCAATAATGGTGTTGTTTTGACGGAATTCGCTTGCGCAAGTAGTAATCACTTCCAAAAACTCATGGTCACGTTTTTGATGAAACTCTGTATCAAGATCATGGATGAATTTTACAATATCTCTTTCCTGCTTTACATGCCATTTGGCATAATCCGCCAAATCCGTTATCAACTTCTGTAAGTCGTTTTGTGGTTTGTTGGCTTCTATTGCGACAAATATCTGGTCAATGATATAAAAAATATGTTCATGTTGGGCATCAACTTCCCTGATGCCTGTCTCATATTCCTTACTCCACGGTAAAAAATGCACTTTCAAAACCCTCCCTACATCGCCACTTTTTCATCATGAGGCCAACATATCCCTCCCGACTCCTCCTTGCTAGATAAATTATCTGATTGTTGCAATAAACAGTGAGGCAGGCAGATAGTCGGGAATGCTCGAAGGCGGCCTATCACCACGCACAGCGGGGCTTGCTATTCAGCTAGGGATTTGCAGCGTGCGATGATTCATTGATCTGATTTAAACAGGAGTTTTACATGTCTTTGCTTGGTGCGGGAATTGGTGCGGGAATTGGTGCGGTCATCGGTGGGCCTATCGGTGCGGGAATCGGCGCATGGCTTGGGCACTCGATCAGCAAAGGATATGCGCATGCCAAGGCGCTTGGGCCGATGGGTGCCGGCGGAATTCCCGGCATGGGCATGCAAGAGGCGCAAAGCGTTTTCTTTGTCGCGCTGTTTTCCATGTTGGCCAAAATGGCCAAGGCCGATGGGCATGTTAGCTCCGAAGAGGCGGATCTGATCAATCATCTGTCCCGCACGCAAATCAAGATGGATGCAGAAGATCGTAAGGCGGCATCCACCATCTTCAACAATGCATTAGAGGATGAGTATTCCATCTACGACTATGCCAAGCAGTATCGCCAGATTGCCGGCAGTCCGCAGATGTGCGAAATGGTTTACCGCCTGCTGTTTGCCGTGGCCTATGCGGATAAGGAATTGCATCCGGCGGAGGATGAGATTCTCAAGGCCATGCCGGCCCATCTCGGTCTGGATCCATCGCACTACCATATCTTCATGGAAGAATTTAAGGGCCAGCATGTGGATGTCGGTGAGTCCTACAAGGTTCTCGGTTGCAGTCCGGAAAGTAGCGACACCGAAGTAAAGCGCGCCTATCGCAAACTATGTATGGAATATCACCCGGATAAACTGGCCTCGAAAGGCCTGCCGGAAAGTTTCAAGAAATTTGCCGAACAACAAATGCATCTGATCAACGAGGCCTATCAAACCATCATGGATAAGCGCAAATAAGGGCCGCAGAAAGCCTTTAAACAGAATCAGGTGGCGGCGGCCTCGGCATCCAGACCAAAGGCCGTATGCAGAGACTGAACCGCGGCATCGACATACTGCTCCTCAAGCACCACGGTGATTTTGATTTCGCTGGTGGTAATCATCTGGATATTGATGGAATTGTCGGCCAGTGTTTTAAACATCTTACGCGCCACGCCGGAATGTGAACGCATACCCACACCAATGATTGATACCTTGGCCACCTTATCATCGCCCTTCACTTCACGGGCCTTCATCGAGACACAAACTTCCTGAATCGCCTTCATAGCCAGCCCGAATTCACCACGCGGCACGGTGAAGGTGATATCGGTGGTGCCGTCCTCACTGACGTTCTGCACAATCACATCGACATTCAAGCCGGCTTGAGCAATCGGGCCGAACACGGCACTGGCAATACCGGGATGATCGGGAATACCTTTGATGGTGATTTTCGCCTCATCACGGTTGTAGGCCACGCCTGTAATCACTGCTCTTTCCATAACTTCATCCTCTTTCATCACCATGGTTCCCGGCACATCCGCAAAACTGGAGCGCAAGTGAATAGGCATCTGATAACGCATGGCCAACTCGACGCTGCGATTCTGCAACACCTTCGCACCCTGTGATGCCAGTTCCAGCATTTCTTCGTAACTAATTCGGTCGATCTTGGAAGCCTTGGGCACAACGCGCGGGTCAGTGGTATACACCCCGTCCACGTCGGTAAAGATGTCGCATACATCAGCTTTCAAAGCGACGGCCAGGGCCACAGCTGAGGTATCCGAACCTCCGCGCCCCAGCGTGGTGACATCACCATGCTCGTTCACACCCTGAAAGCCGGTGAGAATGGGCACCTGACCGCAACCGATCTCTTTTAGCAAGCGATCACATTCAATGCTGAGGATGCGTGCCTTTGAATGGCTGCTATCGGTGCGAAAGCCTGCTTGCACACCAGTATATGAATGTGCTGCAACACCACGCTTCTGTAATTCGATAGACAACAGCGCAGCACTCACCTGCTCACCCGTGGACACCAGCTGATCCATCTCGCGCACATCCGGATCGTCGGACAAGGAATTGGCCATACCAATCAGACGATTGGTTTCGCCACTCATCGCCGAGACCACAACCGCTGTCTCAATTCCCTCGCGCACCGAACGCTCGATGATATCCGCCGTCGCCTGAATGCGTTCCAGATTGCCAACCGAAGTCCCGCCGAATTTTTGTACCACACGCATTATGGTGCTTCCCTCTCATTCACCGTGGCAATGGACACCTTACCCATACCCAAACCACGCAACACATCCAGTGCACGCACCACATAGCGGTGCTGCGTCTTGGCATCAGCACGCAGTACAATTCGCATATTCGGATCACCCTTGGTTTCATTGAGAATACGCTTGCGCAATTCCTGATCGCTTACCGCTTCATCCTGCACATAGAACTGACCCTTGGGGCTGATGCTGACAATCACTTCCCGCTGCTCGCTGACCTGTTCCTGCGACTGGCTGGCAGGAAGCTCAAGCTTGAGACTGCTGGCCACCTTGAAACTGGTTGAAACCATGAAAAAAATAAGCATCAAAAACACGATATCCACCAGTGGCGTAATATCCACGGTGTAATCGCGCTTCGTCCGCTTACGCAGTTGCATCAGCGTTCGCCTTTGAGTAACTCGACAAAGCGCAGCGCATGCTGCTCGATTTCAATCACAAAACGGTCGACACGTGCTTCATACAGGCGAAAGGCGACCAAGGCCGGAATGGCCACGGAAAGACCTGCCGCAGTGGTATTCAGTGCCTTGGAAATACCGCCGGCAAGAATATCGGCCTTGCCCACGCCCTCGACGGAAATCACCTGAAACACATCAATCATGCCGATCACCGTGCCCAGCAGACCCAGCAAGGGAGAGATGGCCGCAATCAGACCGAGAGCACCGATAAAACGTTCCAGATGCGCCACTTCCTGACGACCGACTTCTTCCAGAACCTCTTTCAGAACCGGACGCGACACACCGCGATTGCCCAATGCCACCCAAAGAATACGACCCATGGCCGTATGGCTCTCATGGCATAACTGCATCGCCTGTTTTACATCTTCGCGACGAATCGCATCCTCAACCTCGGTGGCTAATTCATCCGGAATCACCACCGAACGGCGCAGACTCCAGGCACGCTCGAATATAATGGTCAAAGCAAGAATAGAACAGCCGAGCAGAATGAACATCGTGGTTCCGCCCTGCACTAAAAACTCGTACACATGATCCTCCATGGCGCCGGCAACATGGGGCGCGGTGGCCGATTATAGGAGGTGATGCCACCACTGCAATGCAAGTTTGCGTTTTGGCGAAATTATCGGCGGAACCGATTGCACCTTTGCAACATCTTGTAGGTCGAAATCAATCATCACTGCCCCTTTCGCTGTATCGAGCACCCTCGCACCAAGCTCTCTGTAACGATGTTTTACCTCAGGTGCAGGAAAGCCATAGCGATTGGCATATCCAGTCTGGGCAACCGCCAGTGTGGGCCTCACAGCTTCAAGAAAGCCTGCTGTGCTGGATGTGCGGCTTCCGTGATGCGGCATCAGCATCACATCACTATCCAATTCCTGTTGCGCCAAATTGGCCACAAGAAAACCTTCGGCCTCTGCCTCAACGTCACCGGCCAGCAGCAGGTGCTTCCCGCCCGGAAGCTCGATACGCAGTACCAGAGAGGTGTTGTTGCTATTGCTTGGAGAATAATCCTTCGGTGGCCACAGCACCTCCCCTTGCCAACCTGCAAAGCTCACGCTTTCCCCCCGCTTCAACCAACGAATGATTCCGCCCTGATTCTCTATTTCGCGTTGTAAGATGGCGATGTATTTCGACCGATGCATCTCCGGCACATCCGCCAGCCACAATTCACTAATCAGATTCACTCGATGCAGCAGGCTTAGTGCCCCGCCGAAGTGGTCCGACTGTGCGTGGCTGATAACTAACACATCAACATGCGCCAAGCCCATACCGCGCAAGCCATCGGCCAGCATTGTACCGGCATTGAAACGACTTCCCGGTCTCCCCGCCACATCAATCACCATGACCTTGCCGGCAGGAAAATGCAGCGAGGCTGCTGCTCCCTGCCCGATATCCCAGGCTATAAAGCGTGTGACATTTGGAGGGTTCTCAAGGCTTGAAGCCCAGCCATATGAAATAAGTGTCAGCAATAACAGCCCGATAGAAAAACGTCTGTATTGACGATAAAACAGCAGTACCGCTAAGCCCATACCACTCACATAAATCATACTCAGCCAAAGGGGGATTTCTGGAAGCCACTGGTGGCCGGCTGGCCAGTCGCTTATCCGGGCAAGGGCCTCGTTACCAAGCCCAATGGCAGAACCAGCAAAGACAAACAGGCCATGAGCAGGCCCCTCCAAGCCGATAGCGGCTAGCAAGGCAGCCAACAGAGAGAGCGGAAGAATCAACAGCGTGTAGAACGGGGTCATCAACAGATTGGCTGGCAGGCTGTAGGTCGGCAGGCGTCCAAAAACATGAGCCACTAGAGGCAGGGTCACTAGAGCCGCAACGAGCGTGACCAGCAGCAGCCCGCCAGCCCAGCGCCACAATATCACTGCATCATACTCGGCAGAGCCCTTCGCCCAAAGCAGAATCCCCGCAGTCGCGACAAAGGATAGCCATAGAGATAGCGAGCCGAGTGCGGCCGGATCAATGAGAAGAATCAGCATCAGCGCAGCCAGCAAGGTGTTTAAGGGAGCAGCATGAGAGCGTAAGCACCAAGCCAATGCAGCAGCGGCCAGCATCATCACTGCCCGTTGGGTGGGTAGCGGCCAATCAGCCAGAGCCGCGTATGCTAAGGCAAGCAAAACACCACAAAACAAGGCCAAACCACGTACCGGAAGATTCACAATCCAAGCCTCACGGCGAGTAAGCAGGAACCAGAACAGCGCAAAGCCCAACGTCGCCACCATGCCGACATGTAAACCTGAAATGGCAAGCAGATGCGCCGCGCCCGTCGCGGCAAATACGTCGTAAATTCTCTCCGGTATTTTATGCCGATCAGCCAACAACAAAGCCCTAAGCACGCCTTGCTGCTCGACCGCCAGGGGACTCAACACATTCCTGATGCGCTGCCGGGAATGCTCCAACCAAGATGCGCCGGATGCCGTGTGCCTCACCTCTCCGCGCACACTGCCCAACAGCGCAATATGACGGTCGAAGCAATAGGACTCGAAATCAAAGCCTGATGGATTTCTATGGTTGCGTGGTAGATGCAGCTTTGCCTGTGTCTGAACCCAATCACCGGATAAGAATTGGATTTGTTTGTCGGCAGAAGGAGTCGTGCCACCCGAATACTTGCGAGTGTAGATGTAGAGCCAGACCTTACCGTTCAGGCGAGCCCCATCGCTACGCTGAACATCGGCCAATGTTAATCGCGTATAGATGGCCTGCTCTTGAACTTGCACGACCTCGCCTTTGAGTGTGACTAAAGACCCAAACCATGTTTCATCAACATCTATCTGGCGGGCATCGGCAAGCAGGTTAAAACAACCCCAGCTCAAACCAGCCAGTACAAAACAGGCGACGATAAATGATTGTGATTTAGGGTTTTTCTTGCCTTGGGTAAAAAGAAGCAAAAGCGAAGATATGGCGATAGCGAGCATCACTGGCCAGCTTACCCAATCACTTCGAGCTGAACTCAGCCCCGCCACCCAGGCGAGAGCAGGCAAAAGCAGGGGCAGCTCGTGAAGCCCCCGATATTGCGTGTCAGGACTCGGGGTAAACGACACGACCCCGAATCAACTGATCCTCACCTAAAATCTTCCTGCGCACATCGACCAGACGAGGCGCATTTTTTACATAGTCGATTCCAGTGCCCTGCCACAGGGCAATTGCATCATTGCCACCGATAAAAATGGGCGCCTGATAGAGCACCATTTCATCTGTCAGCCTTGCTTCAAGGAAGGCTGCATGCAAACCGCCCCCACCCTCCAGGAGAATCTGCCAGCGCTGATCCACCACCAGATGACGCAACATCATAATGATGCTGTCCACCTTGACCACATCCACTCCGGCCTGCTGCCACTTGGCCACCTCGCCATTCTCGTGACAGACATACAGTCGCGCCGGAACCTCACCATCGGCTATGTGATAATCGGAACGAAAGGCCGGAGCATGCGAACCATATACGACCCTGAGCGGCACCCTTCCGTTCAGTGGTGCATCGCGCACAGTCAAAGAGGGGTTGTCTATCTTCAAGGTGCCGCTGCCAACCAGAATGGCATGGCATCTGGCTCGCAGAGCATGGGCATTCTTGCGCGATTCTTCGCCGCTGATCCATTGCGAATCCATACGTCGGGTACTCAATTTCCCATCCAGTGATATGGCCGCTTTGCCAATCACATACGGCCTACCCAATCGATGGGCATAGAGAAACGGGCGATTCAGAGCATCCGCCTCTGCCTCAAGCACATGCGGCGTGACCTTGACCCCCCGGGCTTGCAGCCATTCGGCACCACCGGACATCTTGGGATTCGGGTCGGCAGATGCAAACACAACACGGGAAATCCCCGCCTTTAATATGGCAGCCGTACAAGGGGGCGTGCGCCCAGAGGCTGCACATGGCTCAAGCGATACATACAGGGTTGCTCCAGCAGCACGATTCCCTGCCATGGCCATGGCTTCTATCTCGGCATGCGGTTTCCCAGGCCCTTTGTGAAAACCTTCTCCGACAACCTGATCATCGGAGACAATAACTGCGCCAACCGTCGGGTTGGGATGCGTATGACCGGCAGCATCCGACGCCAAGGTTAACGCCTGTCGCATATAGACTGTGTCCTTCAAGTTATGCCTCTCCTCCGCCATAGAGATAAGATGGCAAGAGGCGGTTCATCTGGCAAGGACCAAACAAAAAAATGCCCCGCATGAACGAGGCATTTAAAGATCTATTTCCGACAGCAACAAACTTTCAGTCGTTCTCTTCCCTCTTCCGGCCAAACACGAACAAAAGTAAGCCACCAACGGCTACCGCTCCAGCGCCACCCCAAAGTGGAAGCATGGCTTTCTGTGTCTTTTTCTCCGACATCGAAACCGCTTTTACCGCGGCATTACGTGAATCGACGTAATAGCTGAAACCGCCGAAAATCATCCCCTGAACACCTAATATGATTAGTATCAAACCTGCGATTGTGGTCTTTTTCATACGACTCCCTTAATTCCAAGTCCGGACACTACTCAAATCAGAACTTTCGTCAGTATGCTATCGTAAATCACAGGCCATGATTACACAAAAAAATGCCCCGCTCACGCAGGGCATAATTCATATTCCAGCTTTCCTTAAGGGAATCAGTGTTGATGGCCACCCGGTCCGTGCACATGGCCGTGATCGAGTTCTTCTGCCGTAGGCTCACGAACCTCAACCACCTTGACGTCGAAGTTCAAAGTAATATCCGCCAAGGGGTGATTGCCATCCACCGTTACGGTGTCTTCATTGACTGCGGTGATGGTCACCACTTCGATGCCATCCTCTGTTTCAGCCTGGAATTGCATGCCGGGTTCAAGCTTGTCGACATCGCCAAACATGCCGCGTTCGATTTCCTTAACGAGTTCTGCATCGCGCGCGCCATAACCATCTTCAGGCATGACCGTGATTTGAAATGCATCGCCGGCCTTCTTGCCCTCCATTTCTTTTTCCAGTCCTGAAATAAGGAAGCCGGAACCATGGATGTAGGCCAGCGGCTCATGCCCTTCCGAGGAGTCAATCACATTGCCTTCATTATCGGTCAGCTTGTAATCAAAGCTAACCACCTTCTGTTTGCTGATTTTCATAATATATGCTCCATTTGTTTAGCCAGACGCTTCAACAAGGGAGGCGGCTGAACAGAATCGCGGCACACTGCCAGATTATCGGTATCGGGTCGAACCTCGACTGCCAGAAATTCTTTTTCACCTACAGATTCAATATATCCTCAAAGCCGAAACGGCTCATATCCGGCATGCGCACGGGATACAGAATCCCGTCCAGATGATCCACCTCATGCTGCACAACTCGTGCGTGAAAACCATCTGCATCCCTTTGCAAAGGCTCACCGTCCGCCCCGTATCCACTGTAGCGGATAGTGCTGAAGCGCGGCACTTCGCCACGCAGCCCGGGTACACTCAGGCAACCTTCCCACCCAAACCCTAGAGTTTTATCCAGAATTTCGATGCGCGGATTGATCAACACGGTCTGCGGCACTTCTTCGGCATCCGGATAGCGAGGGTTGGGCCCACTGCCAAATATCACCACGCGCAAAGCGACACCGATCTGAGGCGCGGCTAGTCCGGCCCCGTCGTTCGCCTGCATGGTGTCACGCATATCTTCGATCAGTTGGGCCAAATCCGGCGAAGTAAAATCACTGACTGGTTCAGCCTTTTGCAAAAGACGGGCATCCCCCATACGAAGCAGCGGGCGCACACTCATGCAGCAGGTTCTTTAAGCAATAAAGGGAGCTTTTCCACATCCAGTTGCAGAGCCAGTATTTCATCGCGCAAATGACGCCGGGTCAGCGGAATCTCTTCCAGAAACTGTCGTTTCCCATCCCGATACGCCAGCCGGGAAAAAATCCCGATGGCCTTGATATGACGCTGCATGGCGGTCAGGCGCAGCAGATGGTGCCAATCATTAAAGCCGTCAAACCGGTTGGATAATTCTCTGGGAAGAGAAGAGAAAAACTGTTCACTATATTCACGCCGCATGGCCTCGGGATAATCCTGATAGCAATCGTAGAGCAGAGAGGCCAAGTCATAGGTCACAGGGCCGGATACAGCATCCTGAAAATCAATGACTCCGAGCGGCAGGCCCCCGAGTCCATCCAACTGCGGCAACATCAGGTTGCGGCTGTGATAATCCAAATGCACCGGTACACGCGGCAGGCTGGCCAATTCGGTCAGCGTCGGTAAAAGCGCTGCATGAAAATCATCGCGCTCGGCTTGCGATGCTGTATATCCGGCCACTTGAGGTAAATACCAGTCGAGATACAGATCGCATTCGCGCTGCATGCGCGAAATATCGAATGCAGCCAGCCCCGGTGGATCAGTCGCCTGCAACAGATTCAACTGGCGTAGCGCATCCGCCATCAGCGGTGCGACATCACCACCCTGCTGCACATGCACGGCCCATGTGACATCACCAAAATCCTCGAGCAGCAGAAAACCCTGCGCTGTGTCCTTGGCCAAGAGTTCTGGGATACGCAGTCCAGCCTCCGCCATCCAGGCAAGCACGCGCAAAAAAGGCTGCACATCCTCTTTCTCAGGTGGCGCATCCATCAACACATAGGCGACACCTTTACTATTCAATCTGAAATATCGCCGGAAAGAGGCATCCCCGGCCAGCGGTTCGATCGTGCAATCCTGGCCAAGTTCCTGCTGCGCCCAAAGCAAGGCCTTGGCGCATCGCGCATCACTACTCACGCAGCAACAGGCCCGTTATCTTCAGTTTTTCACGCACCAATGATTTCGCCCCTTCAGCCTCAGCCAGACCGATGTGAGGCCCGGTATAAACTCGATAGCGTGTTCCTACCCCCGCTACCTGAGCCTCGCTGATCATGGCTTTCACTTCCGCCAGGGCCATGCGATTCAACAAGCCCTCTGCATCGCTGCGGCGGATAAAGGAACCGACCTGAAGCCGGTAGCTGGCCAAAGTATTGGCTGCATCGTCGCCAGCCCTCTCTCTGGTTTTCTTTTCAACAGAGCGAATCCCGGCTCGTGTGATGGCTGCACGTTGTTCCAAAGCCTCAGCACCCTTGGATTGCCTTGCTGCAGGACCGGTATCACCAAGCGGTGATGGCATCACCTTCTGTTTTGGAAGCTCGCTGTAAAAGGTTAAATCTCCGACCCGCTCAGCCGCTGCTTTCTTGGCAGCCGGTTTCTCACGCTCAAGGCTGGCGGCAAGTCGCTCTTCCAGCTCGACGATACGCTTTTCCTGCGCAATCAGATTGGTCTGCAAAGTCGCTTTTTCTTTCTGTAAGACGACGGTTGAATTCTGCCTGTCTCCCGCCATATAACCGCCGAAAAACGCCAGAATAGCCGTAAAAATAAGACTGACGGCAATCATCACAGCCGACATCTTCTCCTTACCGCCGCCCTTCTTGACCTGCGCCTGCACATGGGCGAAGTCCCGCTTAGCCATACGTTAAACCGCCATGTAGCAAGCCATCGAACTTTATATCCACCACTACATACGCTCCGGTGCATCCACACCAAGCAGTTCGAGCCCGTTGGCCAGCACCTGACGCACCGCGGTCACCAGCAGCAAGCGGGCCTGCGCCGTTGCTGCATCCTCCACCACCACGCGATGCTTGTGGTAGAAGCTGTGCAAGCTGGCCGCCAACTGCATCAGGCTGGTGGCCACTCGATACGGCTCCAGCCGGCTGGCTGCTTGCTCCAAGACCTCAGGCCAGGCCAATAATTCACGCACCAGGCGGCGCTCTTCCTCACTGACCAGTGAGGATACATCCACCTTCTCCGGGGCTTGCGCCATCACGCCTTCTTCAGCGGCCTTACGCTGGATAGCGCACACACGGGCATGCGCATATTGCACATAATACACGGGGTTCTCGTCGTTCTTCTGCTTGGCGATTTCCAAATCAAAATCCAGTTGACTTTCCACACGCCGGGTGAGGAAATTAAAGCGCACCGCGTCCTTGCCTACCTCGTCCACCACCTCGCGCAAGGTGACGAAGGTTCCGGCCCGCTTGGACATACGCACTGGTTTGCCATCGCGCGTCAGATTGACCATCTGTACAAGCACGACTTCAGGCTGCTGCTTTCTACCGGTAAGCGCCTGCATGGCAGCCTGCACCCGACTGACATAACCACCATGATCAGCACCCCATATATCGATCATCCGATCAAAACCACGACCATGTTTATCGACATGATAAGCGATATCTGCGGCGAAATAAGTCGGGGTACCATCCTGCTTGGCCAAGGGGCGGTCTACATCATCACCGTAATCGGTGGTACGGAACAACCACTGCTCCACTGGCTGGTAATCCGTCACTTCCTTGCCCTTCGGCGGTGGTAAGGTGCCCAGATAGATCTTGTCTTCATCACGCAACCGCTGGATTAAGGCCTGCACGGAGCCGCTTTCATGCAGCGTTTTCTCAGAGAAATACGTGTCAAATTCAATGCCTAAAGCAGCCAGATCTCCACGCACCATGCCCATCATGCAATCGATGCACAGCCCAGCCAACAGCGCATCACGCTCATCTTCCGGCATCGCATGCATGGATACAAAATCATGCGACTGCAATATCTGTTTGGCAGCATCGATAATATACTCGCCGGGATAACAACCCTCTGGCAGTTCCTCGTTGAATTCAGGAATAGCCAGTTCCTGTATACGAAACCACAGGGAATCCGTCAGCTTGCCAATCTGCGCTCCGGCATCATTGATATAATATTCGCGCGACACACGCACACCACGCGCAGCCAGAACACTGGCCAAAGCATCGCCCACCACTGCGCCACGAGCGTGCCCGACATGCATCGGCCCTGTGGGATTGGCAGAAACAAACTCCACGCAGGCCGAGGGGCCATCACTGTCATTCACCCGGCCATAGGCCTTGCCTTCGGCCATGATGCGCGCCAGAACCGAAGCCTCGCTGGCTTCCTGTAAATGAATATTGATGAATCCCGGCCCGGCGATATCGGTGGAAGAAACTGCGGGCGGCCACTGCACCAGTTCGAGCAGGCGAGCAGCCACATCACGAGGCTTACTACCCAGGCGGCCGGCCAATGGCATGGCGATATTGCAGGCATAATCGCCGTGCTCTCTGACTTTCGGACGGGTAAGCACAACGTGCGGAGCGCTTGCTTCGTCATGTTCGCCACCATGCTCGGCGAGCAGCGCCTCAACGGCCAGTTGCAGGGATGATTCCAATTGCTGTTTCACTTTGCCTCCGTGGGCCGCGCATCATACACATCCTGCCCCCGGTAAAAAACGACCAAAGCAAAAAAAGAGGCCGGCAAATGCCGACCTCTCCGAGGATGAGCGAGTTATTCAGAGGTCCCTTACTTAAGCGTAGGCCCTAAGACTTTGGGTCAAGTTAAGCAAAGTACCCAAATCGATGAGTTGTGGGCTCTTGTTGGCTTGCTTGATTACCAAGCTCGTCCCTTCGCGATGCTCCACGCTTGTCTGAGTCCGGACACCGGCACCATGTTTCTTTTCAACCGCATCCAGATAATTGGCTATCGCCTGTTTGATTGCATTCGTAGACATAGTTTTTCTCCTAACTAAATTTAATAAGCCGAACGTAGGAGGTAATTGTGACGTGAGTATGTTATAAACATAAAAAAACGTTTAATTTTATATTTATAATCACACAATACAGTGTGATACGAAAAGTCTACCGTTGGCAGTGCGGACAGAAAAAGGTGCTTCGCCCAGCCTGCACGACGCGTCGTATAGGCTGCGCACAGCGCGGGCATGGTTCAGCCTCGCGTCCATACACTGCGAAATTGTGAGAGAAGTAACCGGGGCTACCATCCACTCGAGTGAAATCACTGATTGTGCTACCACCTGAGGCAATGGCCTCAATCAAAACTTCCCTGACCGAATCGGTCAGCAAGCGTATACGGTTTCCACTGATTCGCCCTGCTGCACGTGAAGGACGAATACCGGCACGAAACAATGCCTCACATGCATAGATGTTCCCCACCCCGACAACCACATGGGCATTCATCAATAGCGGCTTGATCGGTCCCTTGCGGCCACGGCAACAGTTCGCTAGATAATCGACATCAAAGGCATCACCCAAGGGCTCAGGGCCGAGCTTGGCAAACCACGGGTGGGCCTCCCAATCATGGCTCGACATCAGGCCGGCATAGCCAAAGCGGCGGGCATCGCGATAACTTAAACACTCATCATTGGAAAGTGTAAAACGCACATGTTCATGAGTAGTTATAGCCGTTTGTGCAGGTATGACATTAAATTTTCCCGTCATGCCCAGATGCCAAATCAGCAACAGGTCATCAAAAAAGAATTGCAGGTATTTGGCGCGTCGGGCAACACGCCCACAACTCCGCCCGTGCAGAGCGGACATATCCGGCAATGCATAGCGAAGATCAGGACGGAAACATCGAACAGACTCGAAACGGCGACCCGTGAGGTGGGGAGCCAGACCTCGGCATACGGTTTCCACCTCAGGTAACTCAGGCATGCTTTCCTCTCCTGCTAGAAGTAACGACGGTAGCGCAACATAGCACTGCCGGGAGCATGACCGAACTCAGATTGCGACACCCCCGCCGCACTCACACCCTTGCCCGTTGCGACAAGCAGTGCAAACAGCAGGTCCGATTCATTGCTAAGCGAATAGACAAAGCTGACCTGGTGCAACAAGGATAGAGAAGTCTTACTGCCGGCACCCTTCAGGCCGCTGGCCAACATTAGATAATTACCACTCAATAGCGGTGTGAGGGTTCGGTTGAGCGATATACCAAGGACATGACGGCCAAGTTGCTGCTGTACCCCATAACGCACTGCTCGGTCGTTCGCGATACCAGCAAGCTCGACTTCACTGGCAGCACCGGCACTGTTCTCGTACCACTCCGCCGTAAGGATGGTGCTGTCCTCGAACTGGTAATCGATGCCGCCCACCCAGAATACCGAGCCCTGCTTCGCCGTGGTGTAGCGACCTTCTAGACGCCAACCGATGCCACCTAAATCGCTTTCGAACGAGGCTCCGGACACGCCATCGCCGAGCACCGAACCGGCCAACAGCGCCACTTCCGATGATTCCCCAACCTGCTGCCGGTAATAAGCTGCACCGCTGGCCCGTGTGACCAGTTGCCGATTCAAGGGCGGCACGAACACGGCGGTCAGCGACGAGAAGGCCGAGGGAAACCACTTGAGAGTGGCTGCATCAATGCCCGGTTTGTAATCGGTATCAAGGTCGGTAGGCGAAAAGGCGCCGAAAACATTAAGCGGCTGCCAGAAGCGGCCGCTTCCCCAATCGATCGGCTGGCGGCCGAGAGTAAACGCAATGTTGCGGGCACTGAGCTTGTAGAAAGCCCGGTCGAACGCATAACGGATGCGGGTGGTATGACTGCTCGTCTGATTGTTCTGCCAGTTCCCGGAAAGCTTGTCGCTACGAAACAGATCGCTCGACTGCAGACTGGTGACGGGATAGCGCACGAAATTCTGCCTGACCGTCTTGAAATGCAGCGACCACTCGTGCATTTCTGCGACATCGTCGAGCATCAAGCGGAGACTCTCCTGGTCAAGCAGTTGCGTGTTGTTGCCGCTAGGCAGATGGCCGAGGTCACCAGGCCGGCTTTGGGCGCCACTGCCGAGTAGTGAAGCCCGTCCTGTCAACTCGATCGCACCACTCATACCCGGAATTATCAGTAGAACGAGGGCAAGAAGTCCGTGACTAGTCCTGAAGTTCAAGGCTTTGATGCCGTTCATCTCCGATAATCGAGCCGTCGTGCAGTGTGATAATCCGTTCGGCCCGATCCATCACACGTGGATCGTGGGTGGAGAAGATGAAGGTGGTTTTCTCTTCGTGCGAGAGACGGTGCATGATGTCGAGCAGTGCGGCGGCATTTTCCGAATCAAGGTTGGCCGTCGGCTCGTCGGCCAGCACCAAGCGCGGACCAGCTGCCAAGGCACGCGCCACCGCTACACGCTGCTGCTGGCCGCCGGACAGCGCCGAAGGCCGCCGGTGCATCAGCTCCTTAAGGCCAACCAGTGCCAGGTAGTGCTCGGCGCGTTCGCGCCGCTCGTGCAACGGCCTCCCCTGCAATACCATAATCAGTTCAACATTCTCCAGTGCGGAAAGCACCGGCACCAGATTGTAAGCCTGAAAAATAAAGCCGAGTTGGAAGAGACGAAAGTCGGAGAGGGCCGTCTCGCTCAGATCGGTGAAATTGGTACCGTTAAGATGGACTTGGCCGGAGCTCGGCGCATCGAGCCCACCGATGATATTGAGCAGCGTGGTCTTACCGGAGCCGGAAGGGCCAACGAGGGCGGCAAATTCGCCCTCCTCTAGCAACAGATCAATACCCGTAAGCGCCTGCACATCCACCTCGCCTTGGCGATAGCTTTTGCCGATACCCTGCAGTGTCAAAAGCGACATATCGATGACTCCTCGTACCTATTCATGTGCGTAGCGCCGCCACCGGAGCCACCCGGGCCGCCTTGAGCGCCGGATAGATCCCTGAGGCCAGGGTGACGGCAAAAACAATGACGGTCAGCTGGATCACCCGCCCCTGCGATAGTTCGGTGTAGATCACCGGATCCATGAAGGTTCCAGCGATCGACATTTCGCCACCCATCATGGCCGAGAAATCGATGCCATGGGTGGATATCCACCAGTGGGCACCGCCACCGACAACCCAGCCGATCAGCACTGCCAGCACACTGAGCAGCACCGACTCGCACAGCACCAGCAGCAGCAGGTGATAACGGCCGAGCCCCAAAGCACGCAGCAGACCAAATTCGCGCGTCCGCTCCAAAACACTCATCAGGACGGTATTGAGAATACCAAACACCACCATAATCAGGATCAGGGTTAAAAAGACATAGTTTCCCGCATCATCAATAACAATAAATTGCACCAGCTGCGGCATCATCTCGTGCCAGTCGAGTACAACGACTTCTTCGTCGGCCAGAGAGGCTTGAATGACCCCTTTCCACTGGGCCATGCTGTCCGGATCGTTGAGAAATAGGGAAAAACGTGTCACCGGTAGTCGCTCGACATCGGCGCCCTCGCCTGTAAGGAAGCGGCGGGCAAAGTCGATATCGCTAAGCACCAGAAAGTCGTCGAGTTCGTCGACATGAGAGTCGAATATGCCTCGCACCCGCCCGAGTTGCGCCTGCGAGTCACCCCCCTGGGTACCGGCCATCAACACCACCTTGCCGCCGACCTTGAGTTTAAGCTTGCGCGCCATGCCATCGCCGATGAGCACGCCCCGGTGATCACCGGGTTCAAGCCAATGGCCAGTGATTATTTTCGGCCTGAGCATCGCTACCCGCGGATCGCTGATGACATTCATACCCTCAAGACCTGCACCGACCGAGTTGTTGGCGCTGCTGGCTAAAGTCTGTAGCGAGATGCGCGCTTCAACCTTGCCGTCGATCTGTAAAGCTTCCAATTTGGCTTGCAGACTTCGGCCGTCGGCGAGATATTTGTAGTTGGCCGGCGCCTCCAGGTAGCCGGGCATCTGTAGCGCAAGATGGCCTTCACCGAGTTTGATGGCATTGCGAATCATGGAATTATGGCTGCCGTCACCAATGCCGATGGAAACAACCGCCAAACCGAAGCCGATAGCGATGGAACTGAGGGTGATTACGGTACGTCGCCGATGGCGCCAGAGATTGCGCCATGCCAGTTTCACCAGCATGAAGAGTGGCATATGACTGCGCTGCCTGATCATCGCAATACCTCTGCAGGCTTGAGCCGAACCGTTCGCCAGGCGGGAATCAGCGAGGCGAAAAAGGTCACGACAAACATCAACAAACAGGCTTCGACAATCTGTCCTGGCTCCAGATAACCCTTCATCACCGGTTCGAAAACCATACCCGCCCAGTCATAGCCATCGGGCATGCTGGCACTGAAGTCGATGCCGTGTTCCTCAAGATAGCGCGCCAGCAATGTGCCGAGCATCGAGCCGACCACTGCCGACACCAGGGCCAGAAAGAACGACTCAAGCAATACCATCAACAACAACCAGCGGCGCTTCATGCCGAGGCAGAGCAGAATACCAAATTCATGGGTCCGTTCATGCACCGCCATCAGCATCGTGTTGAGCATCCCCAGCGAAGCCAGCCCCACGACAATCAGACCGATCAGCACCAACATCGACCGACTCAACTGCAACATGTCGGAAATAGCCGGAGTTAGTTGTCGCCAGTTGCGCACCACAGCCATTCCTCCCAATTTATCCAGCGGATGCTCCACCTGCAGGGTCAACATCTCAGCATCGAGGGCTGCCTGCACCCCAGACAGGGCGTCGATATCGTCCAGCTTGATCGCCAGTTCGTGGAAGCCGCTATCCAGATACATCAGTTGCCGGTAGGCCTCAATCGATAACAGCACGCCCATACGATCGAAATTGGGCTCCAGCGGGCGGAGCACCGCCGCCACGCGGTAAAGGTTGTTGCCGATGCTGCCGTCGGCCGCCTGAGTCACCAGCACCAACTCGCTGCCGGGAATAAGCTTCATATTCTTCGCCAGTTGCGCACCGACCACAACGTTATAGCGCACCAGCCCTGTGGCCGTGGTGTCGGCGATACCGAGGTTCACCTCACCACTGCGTACATGGCTCAGCATGGTAGTAACTTCTGCTTCGCGCTCAGGGTCCACCGCCTTAATCAATACTCCGGTAGAGGTGGCGGTGGAACTGGCGAGCCCCGCTGCATAAAGCCTTGGTGCAATATGGATAGCTGGGAAATCACGTTCGATACGTTCCAGATAAGGCCAGGGCAGTGTGGCGTAGAGGTCCTGATCATCCATAAAAGCCTGACGGTGGGTCTGCAGATGGCCGGTGCTCACCTCGGTCGCATACTGCACCATCTGCCGCGTCATACCCTCCAGCAGCGAAGCATAGAGAATCACCATAATCAGGCCGCCGGCCAAGGCAGCGATGGTCAATACGCTGCGCACCGGGTTGCGCCAGATATTGCGCCAGGCGATGAACAGCAGGATGAACAGACGCCCGAATGGCGATGCAGTAGCGAGATTGTGCACGGGCCCGCCTAGCGCCGCTTCTGGAGATTTTGCAGGGAGAAGAAACCCGCCTCCAGCGACACGCCGAACTTGATATTCTGGTAGAGAATCACTGTCGATTCGTCTGGTTTATCCTCTGGTTGCAAGCTCAGACGCATGGGTACGGCATGGCCGTCGATCACTTTGTTGCGGTCAAAGCTAAGGGTGCGTATCAATGCCCCTTCCTCGTCATAATAGCGTGAGTGATAGGGGGCCAGCGTCTGCTGGTCAATCTCCATTACCACCTTACCCCAAACCACTGCAGCATCCGGCTTGGGCAAGGAGCTTATTTCGTAGATCAACTTACCGCTGCGCTCCCCTTCAAAGCTAATACTGGAATTGTAGTCGTCCTCGTAGGTGCTCTCCTTCACCAGATCGTCGTTGGTGAAGTGGCTTCCCATCCACGAGCCGGACATCATGCTCGACGGCACCTTGGTCACGCGATTGATTTTGGGTAGGTAGTTCCAGATGTTGCCAATCACTTTTAAGGTAGCGATGCCGCGATCCTTGACCGGATCGCGGATCACCACGAGGGAGTATTCCTTGCCACGCGACCAGGCTTCCAGTGTCATGCTGCGCTCGTAGCGGCGAGTCTTAACCGTCATGGTCATGTTGGCCTGGGAGGTTTCGCCTCGCCAGAGCTCGTCGATATGGTGGATCAGCTCTTCCACCTGCATCGCCTGGGCTGGCTGCGCAACGGCAGCCAGTATGAACAGAGCTACCGTCCATACCATGCCATACCTGCTGAATTCGCGGATCATCATAAAATCCCCCGTCTAATCGCCAGTATCTTTATAATAGCCGCTTCCAGAGATGTTCGAAACAGCAGATGTGCAGCAGACGAATATACGCGAGTCTCGATAGTCGACTAATGATCCTCGTGAAACAAGATATCACGGCACGAACCTTCACCGTTTTCAGGCTGCAAAGTGGCATGTGAAATACCCACCGCATCAAGAGAGGATAGCAAAGCCGGTAGCATCTGCGGCCATGCCTGCATGTCATCAACAATAACATGCGCGGAAAGTGCCAACCGCCCATCCGGCAGGGTCCAGACATGCACATGATGCACATCATCCACCCCTTCCACGCCAAGCACACACTGTCTGATTTCATCCATTTCGAGGTCTGTCGGCACACCTTCCATCAATTGCAGGGTGGTATCGCGAAGCAATCGCCAGCCACCCCAGACAAGAATCCCGGCTACCACGAAGGACAAGATCGGATCAATCGGCATCCAACCGGTCGACACGATAACCACACCCGCAGCAACTGCAGCGACAGATCCGAGTAAATCGCCCAGCACATGCCAGTAAGCCGCTCGCGTATTGATATCATGCGCGCCATGCAGCCAGCGAAGGATTGTGATATTGACCAGCAGACCGGCAGCGGCGACCGTTAACATCAGCCCACCCTGCACATCCGGCGGTGATTGCAGTCGCGCAACGGCCACCCAAACGATCCATCCGGCGACAAACAACAGTGCCAACCCATTGACCTGTGCGGCCAACACCTGTGCTCGACCATAGCCATAGGTCATGCCTGCATGTGCAGGCTTGTTGGCAATGCGCTGTGCCAGTGCGGCCAGTGCCAGTGCGGCGACATCGGAAGCCATATGCACGGCGTCTGCCATCAAGGCAAGCGAGCCTGAAACCCAGCCACCGATGCCCTCGATGACGGCAAACAAGGTGGTCAGAATCAGCGCGGCTTGCAACGGGGGTCGGCCGGAGTGTGAGGCATCAGAATGTGAGTGGCTTGAGTGGGAATGATGATGCATGCTCAAACCCTATACAGTGCGCCGTTTGCGCCTGTTAACACTAAACGGATATTACCCGCCACGCACAAAATCAATTACACGCCCATTATCCACATTGGGGTCATCGGGAGGAAACTTCAATTGCAGACCCGGACCATCCTTCGTCTGAAGGATATACACCGGCCCACCCCAACGGTCACCGACAGAAAAACCAATGCCGTGATCCTTATTGTTCTCCACCGAGGTTAGCAATCGTAGCGGTGGTTGCTCATCCGGCATGACCAACTTGACGGTTTGATCATCATAAAAGGTCAGGGTTGTGCGCCCATCCACCTGCTGCCAACTACCCAGCAAACGCTGCATCACCTGTTCATCCAGAGGATCCTCCATCACCGTACAAGCTGAAAGAATCATCCCCAGAAATAAAACACTCAACAGACGTTTGGTCATCACAATACATCATCCTTGAATTTGAAAAGTTGGCCGGTCACCATCAATCTGTCCTCACCGTTCTTTTTGAATACGGTCAGGGTTTCATGCACCACACCGCGCTCGAAAACCAGCTTGTAACCGGAGACGTAAAAATCACCTCCCAAGCGAGGGTTTTTCTGGGAAAATACCGATTTAACCTCACGCAACTCGCCAAAACGCGGCTGCAAAGAAGCCAGCTTTTCGCGCCATGACTGTCTGGTCTGACTGGCAAAGAAATCATCGCCATACAGCTCCATGGCAGCATCCAGATCCTGCTCATGTATCGCTGCATGCATTTGCTGCACAATCATCGTGGCATCCGCCTGCTGGTTGGCCTGAGTCATGCAACCGCCGAGCAGCAACACACCGCATAGGCCAATCAATCCAAAATATCGTTTCACAGTGTTTCCTCCGGTCGGGAGAAGCATAGCGTTGATGCGGCCAACCGCCACCCCCGCTTTACAGAGATAACTCGAAACGCAGCAACGCGACCCGGATGGTCGAGGTCGTCGCATCACCTGAATGAGCCGAACCTGAACTTTTCTCTAGCCGATAAGATAGCACGCGAAAAAGAAAGTAATTTAAGTGAAATTGATTATGGGTACCGAACCTCGGACAAGAGAGAACCTTGTCAACGCGGCTTCTGTGTAGCATCCTAACGCCGAAATTCGGGAGACACGTGTTATGACTACGATTGATTTTGAAACCGCTCGTCACAATATGGTGGAATACCAAATCCGCTGCTGCAAAATACTCGATCCGAACTTGCTTGAAACACTTGGAAGTGTGCCGCGCGAGTCCTTTCTCGGTGAAGATGTAAAAAGCTTGGCCTATATGGAAGGGCGTGTACCACTGCCCTGCAATCAGGAAATGCTCAGCCCCTTGCAAGAGGGCAATATCCTTCAGGCTCTCGATCTACAAGGTGATGAACGTGTTCTCGAAATCGGTAGTGGTGCCGGCTTTCTAACTGCATTATTGGCTATGCATGCTGCTGAAGTCGTTTCCCTCGAACTGCATCCCGAACTCGCTGAAATGGCCAAAAAGAATTTGGATGCACATGGCATCAGCAACGCCAGCGTCAGCTGTGCCAATGGCATGGATGCGAAAGCACTTGCCTCGCTTGGCTCTTTCGATGCGATTGTCATCGGAGCTGCAATCGAAGAAATTCCCGATGAGTTTTTGAATATGCTGAATGCCAATGGCCGCTTGGTGGCTTTTGTCGGCAGCAACCCGGTGGTCAAGCTGGTTCGCATCAGTTGCTCCGCCAATCGTATCTCGGAGCGCACGGAGATCATTGAGACTCTGCTGCAAAATATTGAAGGCTTGCCTGAAAAACGCGAATTTGTTTTTTAAAAGCATCCCGTTTCCGAAAATCCAGCTTCTAGAGCAAAGGTTTCCCAATGTCTGAAGATAAACATCCGCTTAACGGCGGCCCCGTTGATGCATGCATCCACGCACCTGTGGAGCAGACCTGCAACACATCACGCCGTCGCCTGCTCCAAGGCCTCACTGCCTCACTTGCCGTGATGGGTATGCCGGGCCTGCTTTCGGCCATGGGTAAAGCACAAAAGGATGTTATCACCCCTTTTGTCAGCATCGATGAGGTGGCAGCAAAACTGGCCGCCGAATTCAATCTCTCCCGCGAATATGTCAAAGCGACATTGAGTAAAGCCGAGTTTATTCCCAGCATCATTCAACGCATGCAGACTCCGTATGAAGGCAGACCTTATGCCGAGTATCGCCCATTATTTGTCAACGACCGTCTGGCAGGCCTCGGTAAGAGCTATCTTTTGCAACATAGAAAACTGTTTGCTCAAACCGAGAAACAATATGGTGTAGAACCGGAAATCATCGGCGCCATTCTTGGCATGGAAACCCATTATGGGCGCAGCCGCGGCAAAGACAGCGTGCTCAGTGCCTTATACACACTTGCAGCCGGCTACCCGCGACGTGCCGATTTTTTCCGTGGTGAATTAGGTCATTTCCTGCTGCTATGCCAGGAAGAAAAACTCAAACCGGAAGAACCACTCGGCTCTTATGCCGGGGCCTTTGGCACCACACAGTTCATCCCCTCCTCCTATCGCCATTTCGCGGTCGATGCTGATGGTGACGGGCGGCGCGATGTTTGGGATTCACCAGCAGACATCATTGCCAGCGTTGGTAATTATTTCCACGAACATAAATGGCAGGCGGGCAAACCTCTGGCCTTCTGGCTGAAACCATCTGTCGGGCTTGAGGCTCAAGCCAAAAAGGGCTTTAAGGACTGGAAAACCCTTGCCCAACTTTCCAAGCGTCTACCCGAACTTCCGACTTCGTGGAGTCAGGACGACAAGGTGACCATTATTGAAATGCAAACCAAGCGCGGGCGCCAATTCGCACTGGTGCATTACAATTTCTATGTCATCACACGCTGGAACCGCTCCTATAATTACGCCATGGCCATCACCGAACTGGCTGAACTTTTGGGCTGCAAGCTGTGCCGCACCAGCGCATGAAGCGTTTTCCCTTGCTCTACGGTGCACTGTTGATATGCGCTGCAAGCCTTACCCTCAGCGCCTGCGGCGGCGGCTTAAGCCATTATTCGAAGAGTGGCGGCTACAGCAAAAAAACCAGCCTTCCGAGCGGTCAGGGCGGCTACCGCAAAACCGGCAAACCTTACAAAATCGCCGGCAAAACCTACTACCCGCTCGAATCTTCCACCGGATACGACAGAACCGGCGTTGCATCATGGTATGGCCGGGATTTCCACGGCAAGCTGACTGCCAACGGCGAGCGCTACGACATGCACGCCCTCTCTGCCGCGCATAAAACTCTCCCTTTGCCCACTCTGGTTCGCGTTACCAATCTGGAAAATGGCCGCTCGATGGTGGTGCGTGTTAACGATCGCGGCCCTTTCGTAAAAAGCCGGCTGATTGATCTCTCCTATGCAGCAGCTAAAGCGCTGGGTTACGATCAGAAGGGCACGACGCGCGTGCGCGTACAGGCCTTGGATGGCAGCCAAACCTCGCCTCCCTCCTACCGCCAGCCAGCTCCGGCCCCTGTTCCAGCCCGACCGGTTCGCCCTGCAGCTCCACCTGCACCCATCCTTGCAAACAGCAGCGTAGCCAGCGCTCCCCCAATCCCCGGTATGTATATCCAACTCGGGGCCTTTGGCCAAAACAGCAATGCCGACCGTCTGCGCAGCACGCTGGCAAGCGATTACCCATCTGTAGGCGTACAACCCTTCTGGAACAATCAGCAACGCCTTTATCGCGTGCGTATCGGCCCCTACGAGGATGTGCAAGAAATTGAGCGCACCGTCCTTGAGTTAGGGCAAAAGGGATATGCCAATGCCATCGTTGTCATCGAATAATTCGCGTTTCTTCTGAGATAATGGACAAACGAACTCCGCGCCGTCGCATTACGGCCTTCGGCTCATCAAGACTGGGCGAGGATGATCCACGTTTTGCAGACGTCGAGGCTCTCGGAAAATTGCTGGGCAGCCATGGCTGGGATGGCCTGACCGGCGGACATCAGGGCATGATGGCGGCAATTTGCCGCGGTATCCGAGCTGGTGGCGGACATGTACGTGGCATCACTCTGGAACGATTCCCTACCCCGCCTGATAATCATCTGAGCGAAGAGGTTCGTTCACGCAACTTCTTCGAGCGCATGCAAGTCCTTATCGAGGAAACCGATGCCTATCTGGTACTTCCCGGCGGTCTCGGAACCCTCGCCGAGCTGGCTATGAGTTGGGATTTGCAGGCTATCGGCGTATTGGAGAAGCGCCCGTTGATTGTTTACGGCGATTCATGGGCTCCGCTACTGGAACCACTCAGAGAGAGTTTGATCTGGTCTGTGGACGAAGCCTTCGGCTTATTGCATCACTGCCGCACACCTGACGAGGTGCTGGCCGCCTTAGCATGAGCCAGTCATCCGGCTATCAGGACATCTCACTGACCCTCGCCAAGGATGATGCGGACAAGCGCCTGGATGGTGCACTTGCCGAACACCTGTCCTTATCCAAACGCCGCATCCGTCTGGCCATCGATGATGGTGGCGTTTACGTCAATAAGCGCCGTTGCCGCAAAGCAGGCCTTAAACTTCGCGGCGGGGAACGTATCCGCATGGTCATGCTTGAGGATGAAAAACTCATACCCTTCGCGACAGAGCAGGTTTTGTGGCAGGAAGACGACCTTGTCCTGATCAATAAGTACGCAGGACAATATGCTCAGGAGGCACTGCACCGCTCCAAGGGCACGCTCCCGTCGGAAATCGCCACATGGCTGGGGCTAGTCGGCGAAGCTGCGCGACTGTTGCGCCCTGTACATCGATTGGATCGCGACACTTCCGGTTTGATGCTGTTCTCCAGTTCAGCGAAAAAACTGAATCATATGCAGGCTCACTGGTCCGCCTGCGTGGAAAAAACCTATCTGGCCGTCGTTGAACCAGCGCCTGTCTGGGATGAAAAGCGTATCACCCTGTCTATTTCCAAGCAGCGCAACCGCCACGGCTGTTACAGACCGGACCCGTCGGGTCGCGCCTGCGACACCTCGGCACGCGTCATCCAACGGGAAGCTGGGCGGGCATTGCTTGAACTGACTCCCCATACAGGACGCAGTCATCAACTGCGCGTGCATTTATCTGCCGAAGGCTGCCCAATTTTAGGTGATGCGCGTTACGGCGGAAAAACGCATTCAAGAATGATGTTGCATGCCTACCGCCTTTGCGTGCAGCCTCCGGCACTTACTGAAACTCATCGCTGGGAGATATCTCCCGAAAATAACCCCAAGGAGGATTGGCAATGGTAGCGCGTTTGCTTGCAACGGCATTGATCTGCCT
>Ga0316187_10000093_pt1 | contig 54239 bp, 43 predicted proteins | sample CroRivburrow1_MG_FD_204927 | JGI IMG/M metagenome (GOLD analysis project Ga0316187, IMG submission 204927) | Coastal sediment microbial communities from Maine, United States - Cross River worm burrow 1 | ecosystem: Environmental > Aquatic > Marine > Coastal > Sediment | place: USA: Maine...
ACATACTATTCAAGACGGGGTAAAGGATGAATATCACGATAGTGGGAACCGGTTATGTTGGGCTTGTTGCCGGGACATGTTTTGCAGATACAGGCAATGAAGTTACCTGTGTTGATATCGATGAAGCAAAAATAGATGGGCTAAAAAAAGGCAAGGTTCCTATTTATGAGCCTGGCCTGAGTGACATGGTAAAAAGAAATGTAAAGGAAGATCGACTGCATTTTACGACCGACATTAAGCAAGCCATTGAAAAATCAGAGATTATTTTCATAGCAGTTGGCACGCCTCCAAGTGAGGACGGTTCAGCTGATCTCAAGCATGTTCTTGCTGTGGCAAAAAGTATTGGTGAAAATATTAATGGCTACAAAGTGGTAGTAGATAAAAGCACCGTTCCGGTGGGGACTGCCGAAAAAGTTGAAGCTGAAATCAAAAAACATACTGATGAGAAGTTTGCTGTTGTCTCCAACCCTGAATTTCTGAAAGAAGGCGCGGCAATTGATGACTTTTTGCGTCCTGATCGTGTAGTAATCGGCGCCGAAGATGAGCAAGCGATGGCCATGATGACAAACTTGTATCGGCCCTTTGTGCGCTCCGGTCAGCCAATCATAACAATGGACAGGCGCAGCGCCGAGCTAACAAAATATGCTGCAAATGCATTGTTGGCCACCAAAATTTCCTTTATTAACGATATTGCAAACCTATGCGACGCTATTGGCGCCGATGTTGAAATGGTTCGAAATGGCATTGGCACTGATAGCCGAATTGGATCCAAATTTATCTATCCGGGCACAGGTTATGGCGGCTCCTGCTTTCCGAAGGATGTAAAAGCGCTCATCCAAACTGCGAATGATTTCAACTGCTCGCTCAGAATCGTACAGGCGGTTGAAGATGTGAATGAGCATCAAAAGACCATTTTGATGGACAAAATCGAGAGATATTTCAATGGTGATTTAAGAGGTAAAACGTTCGCAATGTGGGGTTTGGCTTTTAAACCAAAAACAGATGACATGCGCGAAGCGCCTGCGGTTTCCATGATAGACAGTCTGATAGCAAAAGGCGCAAAAGTGAACGCTCACGATCCTGAGGCTTTAAATGAGGCCGGAGAACTTTTACGTGATCGCCTAGACAATGGACTTGCCTTATTTGAAAAGAGATATGATGCGCTCGAACAAGCGGATGCGCTGATTGTGATGACAGAGTGGAATACTTTTCGCGAGCCAGACTTTTTTCTGATAAAGGAAACATTAATGTCTCCTGCAATTTTCGATGGTAGAAATATCTATCAACCTGAACGAATAAAAAAGATGGGTATCGATTATTTTTCTATTGGCCGACCAGCTGTTTAGAGCGTGATTTCTATCAAGGGTCTACTGAAGAGAAAAGGTTCGAGTTTGAACAAGAATCCAGCAATTTATAAAAAGTATTGGAGTTAAGACGTCATTCCGAGAGAAATTTAAGCTTGGAGTCAAAGCAGATTGCAACCTTGCAGAGGTTTAAAAAACTTCGCAAGGTTGCATTACAACAGATTACCCCAATTTCCTCTAAGATCTATGATCTATAATTTTTTTAGTCAAGCTCTACTCAAAAAAAATCTACTTTGAAATCGAAGTGGGATGCGTTACGCCATTTATTCTGATTCGATAATCTTGCCCACCAAACCATAGTTAATTCCTTCTACGGCTGACATCCAGTGATTTCGTTCGGAATCTTTCTCAACTATTTCAACAGGTTTGCCACACTGCTTTGCGATGGTTTCATTCAAACGACGTCGCATTTTTATGATTTCGCCTGCTTCAATGGCAATGTCTGACGCGCTGCCACTTGCGCCGCCTGCCGGCTGATGAATCATAAAACGTGTGTTTGGCAAAGAAAAACGTTGCGCTACTGGCGGCGCGCAAAATATCAGGGCGCCTGCGCTCGCAACCCAACCTGTGCCAACTACATTTACTTTTGGTTTAACGTATCTGATCATGTCAAAAATAGTGTCGCCCGACTCAACATGGCCGCCTTGTGAGTTGATGAAAATCTTTATATCATCATCGGAAACCGAAGAAAGGTACATCAATTTTTCGGTTACGGTTTGGGCGATTTCCTGATTGATGCCGCCAAAAAGCAAAATAGTGCGCTCTTTTAATAGATTCTGTTCGATAAATGCCCGGTATTCGCCTGAACCCGGCGCTTCAAAACGACTTTCCATGTAAATGTTCTCCATAAGATTCTTCTTAAAAAGCAAAAATGAATATACTATATTTTGTTATTTATTCAAGACTATTACGCATTTAAAGTGTGATTTTTCTGTAGGATAATTATTAAACCTCAAGGACAATTTTTAAACATCCATTCAGCTTTTTGTCAAAAATATTGTATGCCTGAGAGCCATCTTTCAGTTTCATTTTGTCGGTGATAATCTCTGCTATCCTGCAATCGCTTTGCTGAACAATCGGGAGCAGTTTTTCCATATAATATCGCGCAGGGCAGCGTCCTGCTTTATAAACGATGTTTTTGTCATAGGCCTCTATCGGAGAAAACGTCATATTTTTTTCTGTATGGACGCCTACTGTTGAAATAATTCCTCCAGGGCGAACCAGATCGTAGGCAGACCGACCCGCGCTTTCACTGCCAACCACCTCCATAACAGCGTCAGCCCCTCTGCCATCAGTCGCCTCCAATATCTCATTTACAACGTCTTGTTTTGAGAAGTCAAGTGGTATCGCTCCAAACTGTTTTGCCTTTTCGAGGCGGGCGACAACCGAATCAATGGCGTAGAGTTTTTCGCCGCCCAGTTCACGAGCGGCAATGATAGCCATCAGGCCAACCGGCCCGCAACCGACAACTACATAAACACCATCAACGGTCACCTCAGCCATGTCGGCGCAAAAATATCCTGTGCTGAAAGTATCGCCCAAAAGTAAAGCTTTTTCAAATGTAATCCCGCTTGGAATTTCCGCCAATGTCGAGTCGGCCATTGGAACTCGCACATACTCCGCTTGCCCTCCATGCAAACCTTGACCATTTTGTCGCCAACCGAATAGTTGTCCGCGAGCACAACGACAAGTTAAGCCCTTCTGGCAGTAATAGCACGCTCCACAATTGGTCGTGAAAGGAGAAAACACATTCATTCCGATCTGTATATTACGAACATTGCGACCGGCTTCAACAACTTCACCAACAAACTCATGACCCATAATGGTGGAATGATCGAGTCCTTTCTCGCGTTCATGGTAAGGATGCAAATCCGAACCGCAAATTGCGCACATCTTAATCTGTACAATTACATCGGTTGCGGTTTCAATTTTTGGCTCCGCTACCGACTCGTAGTCGATGGTTTGTTTTCCTTTGAAAGTTAACGCCTTCATGAAAAGCCTGCCCTCGAATTAGTAACTAAACTGCATTTACAGGTCGAAAATGATGATTGTCGAAGAGAAAAAATTAGAGAGAACTCGTCAGCGCCCAGAGCTTTTAGAGGTCTGCCATCCGGTATGAATTATTGCATTATACTCCTGCAATAAAAAATAGCATTGTGCTTGCTAAAAATCTTAAGATTTTATATATCAACTATTACATGAACGTCATAGTATTTTATTGTTTTATTAACTTCCGAAGCTACTACCCGTAAGATCAGAATTTAAATTTTGACATGCTACCGATTCTCAATACAATTATTGCCGTCGGCCTATTTTGCGGACTTATTCAATATATAATTTTGTTTTATGAATTAAAAATAAAGCGAATGGCAAAGGGGGGGGAATCTCTTCCTCCGGTTACTATACTGAAACCCCTCAAAGGTATGGATAATCAGTTGGAGGAAAATTTGCGTTCTTTTTTTGAACTGAAATACCAAAATTTTGAAATTATTTTTGGCGTTCAGGACAGACATGACCCCGCTTGCGCATTAATACAAGCGCTACAAAGCCTGTATCCTGAAGTAAAGACGCGCCTGGTTATAGATGACCGTGAAATTGGATTAAACCCTAAAGTTAACACCTTGCATAATATTCTGCCAACGGCTAAATATGAACATGTCCTTATTAGTGACAGCAATGTTCGTGTTGAACCCGATTACCTGACTCATCTTGTCAGTTATTTTATTTCGGGCAATTTTGGTCTTGTTACTTCGATGATTCGAGGCCTGGGAGCCGGGAAAATGGGTTCGGTGTTGGAGAACTTACACTTAAATTCAACTGTTGCAGGCACTGTTATGGTGTTTGATCGTGTCTTTCGAAAACCGGTTTGTATTGGCAAGTCGTTGCTTGTGCGCAAGAGTATAATAAGCGCAATTGGCGGCGTTGCTTCTTTTCGCAATGTGCTCGCCGAAGATTATTATATGGGAGTTGCGGTAAAATCTCTTGGACTGCGAGCAGCAACTTCAAGTTACTGGGTTGACAATGTTGTTGAAAATTGGAATCTGGAAGATTTTGTTAGCAGGCACAGCCGGTGGGCAAAAATGCGACTTCATTGCAGCCGTTTAACCTATACAGGTGAACTTCTTGGAAATCCGATTGTTAACGCTGCTATTTTTTTTCTCCTTTGGCCGGATATTTTTAAGGCCTCCTTTCTATTTGCAACTATTATCGTCAAACTCGTAATTGATTGTTTAATTCTACGTTTAATGCGTTCTGATTTGCGGTTGAGGCATGTTTTGCTGATACCTTTTAAAGACATGATGATTTTTATTATCTGGTTCCTGCCATTTGTGAGTCGTCGTATTGTTTGGCGAGGCAATCACATGCGAATCAGTAAAAATACTTACTTGCAGCATGTGTAATATTATCTTTGAACTGAAATTGTTATTTGTTTTGCCTATACCCTTAAATGGAAGTAAACAAGAGGAGGCGCAAAATGTTACGCGCATGGGTTCTTCAAGTAAATGAAATTGACAGAAGGCTTTTTCAGAGAATTTTTGGATGGAACGGAAAAGTCTTTCTTGATCGCTTGATGATAGTCGCCACCAAAAGCGGCGATGGTCAACTCTATGGAGTCGTTGGCTTGCTCTATACGCTGTGGAACGGATTGGCGGGCATTCCTTTTGTGTATGCGGCCGTCGTTGGCTTTTTATTTGAATTGCCCTTATACGAACTTGCTAAAAATAAAATTCAACGACCGCGGCCTTTTGAAGAACTAGGTAAAATCAAGCATCTGATGGCGCCGCCGGACAAGTTTAGCTTTCCGTCCGGACACACAGCGGCCGGGTTTCTTATGATCTATCTACTGTCAACAGTTATGCCGCAATTTGCTCCATTTTTCTTTATTTGGGCTGGAATAATCGGATTTTCACGAGTTTACCTTGGCCTGCATTATCCGACTGATGTGCTAGCCGGAGCAATTTTGGGAATAATGACCGGACACTTGGGGTTAGTCATTTCTGACTTTGTCTTTCGTTCAGCTTACTTCTAAAATTCTTGCCTTTATCAGAGCAATGACAGACTGAAAAAAGGCTGATTTTTTAGTTGCTTAATATGTGTTAACATTGTTAAAATGTTAAATTCGCTTAAAATGTTTAAAGGAAGTCAGGTTGTTCAGGACAGTCTTTGCACTGTCGTTTGAATTTATTCAACATTTGACTTAAAACATCGTCATCCGGAGATATGAGGAAAAAGAAAGTACTATTTATTGGCGGATCCCTTAACCAGACCACCATTGCGCATGCCATTGCGCAACATCTTGAAGATAGTTATAGCTGTTGGTTCACGCCTTATTACTGTGATGGGCTGTTAAGGCGATTGAGTAAACACGGCCTTGCCGAATTTACTTCTTTGGGCGGTTCAATGAGAGCCATGACTCTGGAGTATATAAGAGACAATGGCCTGCGACTGGATGACGGTGGAAATGAGCATGATTATGATTTGGTGGTCACCACATCAGATCTGATTGTTCAAAAAAATATCCGCAATAAAAAAATCGTTTTGGTGCAGGAGGGCATGACAGATCCTGAAAATTTTATGTATTATCTGGTGAAATCTTTAAGATTGCCGCGTTATCTTGCCAGCACTTCCGCAACCGGTTTGTCTGATGCTTATGACGCCTTTTGCGTTGCGTCTGAAGGCTATCGCAACCTGTTCATAAAAAAGGGTGCTAAACCGCATAAACTAAAAGTCACTGGCATTCCCAATTTCGACAATGCTAAACAGTATCTGAACAACAACTATCCTCATCAAGGTTATGTTTTTGTCGCGACATCTGACGCGCGAGAGACCCTGAAATATGATAATCGTAAAAAATTTCTACAAAGGGTTGTCGAAATAGCAGGCAACCGTCAATTAATTTTTAAGCTTCATCCAAATGAACGCGTGGCTCGGGCAACAAACGAAATACAAAGCATAGCGCCTGATGCAATGATTTGCACGCAAGGCAACACCAATCATATGATTGCCAATTGTGAGGTTTTGATAACACAATATTCATCCTGCGCTTATGTGGGAGTTGCTTTGGGTCGGGAGGTTTATTCCTATTTCGATATTGAAGAATTGCGGCGGCTTCTGCCAATGCAAAATGGCGGTCGGTCGGCTTATAATATTGCTAAAGTTTGCCGACGGGAAATGGAGTCACGCTCTCAAAAAACATATAAAACGCGCGCGTTTTCACAATGGCGAAATATGAACCCCATCAGACCCCTTTTTGCGTACAATGAAGATAATCACCGTTATTCAGGCTAGAGTCGGCTCCTCAAGGTTGCCGGGCAAGGCGCTTCTGCCGATCCTTGGAAAACCTTTGCTTTATCGAATAGTTGAGCGTGTTTCCGCTGCGAGGCATGTAGGAACTATCGTCGTTGCCACTTCCAATGAACCGCAAGACGATGCAATTGTTGAAATGTGCGTCATGGACGGAATTCAATGCATACGTGGAAGTGAGTCAGACCTGCTTGACCGTCACTTTTTGAGCGCCAATCTGTTTAAGGCCGATATTATCGCCAAAATTCCATCAGATTGCCCTCTCATAGATCCAGTTATCATTGACAAGGTGTTCCTAACCTTTTTGGAAGAATGCGGTGACGTTGATTTCGTCAGCAATTTACACCCGGCCACATATCCTGATGGAAATGATGTTGAGGTTATGACCATGCAGGCCTTGACAACCGCCTGGCAAGGCGCGACTCGTGATTTTGAACGGGAACACACTACCCCGTTTATCTGGGAACGCCCTGAATTGTTCAAAATGAAAAACGTCGACTGGGAAACAGGTTTAAATTATTCTATGTCTCACCGCTGGACAATCGACTATATAGAAGATTATCAATTTATTAAAACTGTCTATGAAAACCTCTATCTGGAAAATCCCGCATTCGGACTAAACGACATTCTTGAATTATTGGAGTCGAACCCGGAGATTGCTAAAATAAATCGTAAATTTGCCGGCATGAATTGGTACCGGAGTCACCTGGATGAATTAAAGACCATATCTGATGAGCAAACCGTTCTGGTTTGAGATGTAAATGACTACAAAAAGTTTGACCTCACTTGAACAAACCGCCTTTAATGTTAGAGAACATATTGTGCGCATGTCTGGCAATGGCGGCTGCTTTATTGGCGCCTCGCTTTCCTGTGTAGATTTAATCGTTTATCTCTATTCAAATTTTCTTCATTTAAACAAAGACAACCTCAACGATCCTGACAGAGATATTTTACTCTTGTCGAAGGGTCATGATGTTCCCGCCCTTTACGGCACATTTGCTGAACTTGGAATTATTGAAAAAAAACGACTGAACAATCATTTGCAGACCAATGATTATATCTACTGGCACCCCAATAGAAAAATACCTGGCGTTGAATTTCATTCTGGTTCTTTGGGACACCTGCTTTCTGTGGCTATTGGAATTGCGCTGGATGCTAAATTGCGTCGTCAAACACATCGGGTTGTCGTCATCACCGGCGATGGTGAGCTGGATGAAGGCTCAAATTGGGAAGCCTTGCTTGTTGCGGCAGCCTATAAATTAGATAACCTGTTGATTATTTGTGATCGCAATGAGTTTCAAGCGAATATAGAGACAGAAAGATTAATTCCGCTGGAACCACTTACGAATAAATTTGAAGCTTTCGGATGCCCTGCAGTTGAGATCGATGGACATGATTTTAATGCAATGCGGGATGTCTTCGCTGAAACTCCTTTTACAAAAAGTGGGCCAAGTGTCGTAATTGCGCGGACGATTCGGGGGAAAGGTCTTCCGAGCATTGAGGCGCGCGCCGATCGCTGGTTTTGCAATTTCACCGACCACGAAGTGCAGGAGCTTTTGAAAGAATTAACCGGCGAACATAAGGCCAAACTCACCTCAGAAACGTTGACAGTCAGATGATGACCTACGAAGATAAACTTTACGAAATTGCCAAAGACAACGATGCATACATTGTCATGACGGCTGAAAATCGAGCCTTTATAAGGAAAATGCCTGAATTGCTTGGTGAACGTTTCATTGATACCGGCATAACCGAGCAAACTTTGGTGGGAGCCGCCGCCGGCCTTGCTTTGCGTGGCAGGCGACCTGTTTTGCATGCGCTCGCAACTTTTCTCACCATGCGCGCATTTGAATTTATTCGAACGGATGTTGGGATTCCAGGATTGCCAGTGAAACTGGTCGGCGCTTTCCCGGGCGTTCTTTCCGAGGCCAACGGGCCAACGCATCAAGCGATTGAAGATATTTCACTTATGCGAGGCATTCCGAATATGGGTGTGTTTTGTCCGGCTGATTTGGAAGACTTGGTCATCGGCCTGGAATCCATTCTTGAGTCTGAACGACCGTTTTATATACGCTATCCCAATCTCCCGGCAAATTATCAACACAGCAATAATTTTTCGATTGGCTCTGCCGAAACCTGTAGCGAGGGCGACGATATTACCATTCTAACTTATGGTGCGCTATTTACCCAGGCCTTCGAAGCGGCTCAAGCGCTTCAGAAAAAAGGCCTTTCCGTTCAACTGCTAAACCTGCGCACCTTGAAGCCGTTGGATGATAGCGCTGTCCTCGATTCATTTCAGAAAACAAAATTGACTGTGACAGTGGAAGATCACTTCCAAATCGGCGGACTTTATTCAATTCTTGCAGAATTACTTTTAAAGAATAAGTTAAGCGGCAATGTTTTGCCAATTGCCTTTGACGAGCGCTGGTTTAAACCCGCCTTACTCAAAGATGTGCTGGAATATGAAAAAATAACCGCAGAGCATTTGGCGAACAGAATCAAATCGGCTTATGAAAAACTGACTTGAAAAGGAAAAGAATGACAGATTCAACGAACAAACAAAAATTGCCTGATATTACGATTTCCAATGAACTTCATCGACGCTCCGAGGGCTTGATACCCGCTTATAGTCAAACCCTGGCCAAAGGTCCAACCCAGCATGTAAATGGCGTTGCCCCCAAATATTTAAAACGAGGCAAAGGCGCCAAAGTTTGGGATGTAGACGGCAATGAGTTCCTTGATTATAATATTGGCATAGGCCCGATCTCTCTGGGGTATTGCTATCCAGAAGTCGATGACGCCATTCGCCAACAACTAATAAATGGCATTACATTTTCCCTAACCAATCCGCTTGAAGTTGAGTTATCTGAATTGGTGCGTGATGTTGTTCCCAACGCTGAGAGCGTTCGAATAAGCAAAACCGGCGCAGATGTCACCAGCGCTGCCGTTCGGGTGTCGCGCGCTTTTACGGGTCGCGACAAAATATTGTGCTGCGGGTATCACGGTTGGCATGATTGGTACATCGGTCTAACCAGTCGCAAGGCGGGAGTGCCGCAAGATGTAATCAACCTTGTGGAGCCCATTAACTATAATGATATAGAATCGGTTAAAGAAAAACTCAGCAAAGATGTAGCATGTGTAATTCTTGAGCCAATGATATTTGATTTTCCAGAAAATGATTTTCTGAAAGAATTGCAAAAGCTTTGCGAGGCAAATGGCACGCTGCTTATTTTTGACGAGATGTGGACTGGTTTCCGGCTCGCGTTGGGCGGCGGACAAGAGTATTTTGGTGTAACGCCTGATCTCGCATGCTATTCAAAGGCAATCGCAAACGGCATGCCCATTTCAGTTCTAACCGGTCGAAAAGATGTTATGCGACTTTTCGACGAAGAGGTCTTCTTTTTTACAACATTCGGCGGCGAGGCCTTGTCATTGGCTGCTGCCATTGCAACCATTCACGAAATTCGGGATAATAAGGTCACGGAATATCTGGCAAAAACCGGCGAGCGACTTATTTCAGGATATAATGAAATTGCAACTGAATTAAATATTGACGGCTTTACCAGATGTAAAGGGCATCCGGCTCGCTCCATTGTGGTCTTTGATGAATCTGCAGGCAATCCATTGCACCTTAAATCCCTGGTTCAACAAGAATTAATCAGACACGGCATTCTTTGGTCAGGTTTTCACAACATTTGTTTTTCGCATACTGCCGACGAGGTGAATGATACGTTATCGGCCTATCGTGATGTGCTGACCACTCTGAAAAATGCCGTTGAAAATAACTGTGTTTTAGACATGTTGAAAGGGCAGCCTGTTCAGCCCGTATTTCGCAAGACTTGATTGGATTAGAATGAACCTTTTTTCATTAAAAGACAGGGTGGCAGTCGTTACGGGCTCATTAGGTTTGTTGGGCAAACACCATTGTCAGGCGCTTTCTGAGGCAGGCGCGAATATAATTGTCTGCGATCTCAATCTGGAAGGTTGCGAGGGTTTTGCAGAGCAATTGCCCTCCGACGCAATCGGCGCTGTTTTAAATGTGACCGATCGCAACTCAATTGGCGCTGCGCTGGATAAAGCGCTTACTCGATTTGGCCATGTCGATATTCTGGTCAACAATGCGGCTATTAACGATATGTTTGAGTCGCCCGAGCTACAGGCTGAACAGTCCGCCTTTGAAAACTATCCTTTTGAAATGTGGCAACGCTCCCTGGACGTTAACGTTAGCGGAGTTTTTAATTGCGCGCAGATTATTGGCGCAGAGATGGCTCGGAAGGGAAAAGGCAGCATTGTTAACATTGCCTCAACGTATGGAATTGTCGGGCCCGATCAGTCAATTTATCGAGACGACGAGGGCCGACAGGCTTTTTATAAATCTCCGGCATATCCTGCAACAAAAGGAGCGGTTATATCCTTTACAAAATTTCTTGCCGCTTACTGGGGGAATGCGGGGGTCAGGGTCAACACGCTATCTCCGGGCGGCGTTGAAAATAACCAGGACGACTGGTTTGTTAAAAATTACTCGCAAAGAACCCCGCTTGGCCGGATGGCGGCGCCCAACGATTATCAGGGAGCCTTGGTCTTTTTGGCTGGTGACGCCTCCCGTTACATGACCGGCGCAAATCTTGTGGTCGATGGAGGTTGGACGACGTGGTAGCTGAACCAATAGTGAGAAACCTGGTTAAACAAGCCCGAAAAATAAAATTGCTGTTGACAGATTGTGATGGTGTGCTCACCGACGCAGGTGTATATTATTCAGCCGAGGGCGAGCAAATGAAACGCTTTTCAGTGCGGGATGGCATGGGCGTTGAACGGTTGCGCAAATTTGCTGATGTTGATACCGGCATTATTACCGGCGAGGTGGCGGAAAGCGTAAAGCGGCGCGCTGAAAAACTAAAAATAAAGCATCTTTATCTTGGAATTCGAAATAAGAAAATTGTACTTGAAGAGATCGCGACTCGCGAGAATTTGGCATATGATCAGATCGCCTATATTGGCGATGACATCAATGACTTTCAGGTCATGCAACTTGTTGGGCTGACAGGATGTCCTTCAGATGCTATGCCGGAGATAAGAAATATCGCTGATTATCAATGTGTGGCGCGGGGCGGCTTCGGTGCTTTTAGAGAGTTTTCGGAAATAATTATCGAAGCTAAAACCAAATCGGATGAAGTTGAGAAATAGGAGGAATTGGGATGCTTACAGAAGGAATAAATAAACAAGAAAAGAGAAAAGTAGGACTGGGAGAACCGGTTTTTATTATTGCTGAAATTGGCATTAATCACAACGGCTCTATGGAGATCGCCAAAAAATTGATCGAGGGGGCGGTTTTTGCCGGCTGCGACGCCGTCAAATTTCAAAAAAGAACGCCGGAACTCTGTGTTCCAAAAGACCAATGGGAAATTGAGCGAGATACCCCCTGGGGCAAGATGACCTATATTGAGTATCGCCATAAAGTTGAATTCAGCGAGGAAGAGTTTGCCGAAATTGACCGCTTTTGTCGCGAAAAAGATATTATATGGCTCGCCTCATGTTGGGATGAGCCCTCGGTCGACTTTATTGAGAAATTCAATCCATTAATGTACAAAGCAGCTTCGGCTTCTTTGACCGACCATCGCCTGCTGAACAAAATGAAGGCCACCGGTAAATCTTTAATTATATCAACGGGAATGTCGTCGATGGAAGAAATTACGGACGCCGTTGCCGCCGTTGGTCAGGACAATTTAATGATTGCGCATTCAACCTCAGCTTATCCATGCGAAGTTGAAGAATTAAATCTGCTCATGATTCAAACCCTTCAGGACAAATTTCCTGGCGTGCCGATCGGATATTCAGGACATGAAGTAGGTCTCTCGCCAACTTGGGCCGCAGTGGCATTGGGCGCATGTTTTGTCGAAAGACATGTAACCCTGGATCGCGCAATGTGGGGAACAGATCAAGCCGCATCAGTTGAAATTCTCGGAATGCATCAGTTGACTCGAAACATTCGCGACATTGGCAAGGCTCTGGGAGATGGCGTAAAGCGAGTTTATCCAAGTGAACTTTCCTCACTGAGAAAGCTACGAGGCGTTGTAAATGGGAAATTGCCCTCCTGATTTCCAGCTATAGCAAAGCGCTATTTTGCGCGGGATGTTAAAATGACAACGCTTACCACAAAAGGTATCGGTCTATGGAATCAATAAATACTTTTAGATTGCTCTGCACCACAGGCACGGTTGCCGGCGCAATGATAATGATCGCGCTTGAGCGCAAGTATCCCTATTCAAAAACGCAGCGTTTTTTCAGGGAAGGCTTTTTTAACGATTTCTTTTGGTATACTTTAGTGCAAAGTTTTGTGCTGGGGTTGGCAATTTCATTCCTTGCTGAATGGGTTGACACACAAACCGGGTGGTCTCGCTTTACTTTTATCCGCGAACAACACTTGATGACGCAACTGGCTTTTTTTCTCATAACACATGATTTTTATATCTATTGGTTTCACAGACTGCAACATCATTCAAAAACACTTTGGCGTATTCACGAAGCGCATCACTCTGTTCGCGATGTCGATTGGCTGGCCGGAATGCGTTCGCATTCATTGGAAATTCTGATTAACCAAAGCATTGAATTTTTACCGATTCTACTTTTAGGCTCTCCTGAAATAGCTGTTTTAAAAGGAACTGTCGACGCCCTCTGGGGAATGTATATTCACTCTAATATCGATGTGCATTCGGGCAAATTACAATATTTGATTAACGGGCCGGAAATGCATCGCTGGCATCATGCTGATGAAGAAGAAGCCTATAATCAAAACTTTTCGACAAAAATAGCCATCTGGGACTGGATTTTTAAAACGACCTATTTCCCAAAGGGTAAGAAAGCTTCGCGATATGGACTTAGTGAGGTGGATTTCCCGAAAAACTATTTTCATCAGCAGGCATTTGCGTTTCGTAAATTTGAAGATGATGTGGTTTCAGAATCCCCTGTTGAAACCGATAGTTAAAAAAACAGACAAAGTCAAAAAGGCAATTCATTAACCATTTTGTTGGCGGTTTCAGGCAAAAAAAGCAATATTGGGTTGATGAACATCCACACTTTTACCAGGCTTAGTCTGCGACATGGATTTTTCACTCAGCTTTAAATAACTGGAAATTTTATGCATTGGCTTTATCTCATTATCGCTGGAACTTTGGAAGTTGGCTGGTTGATCAGCTTAAAACATACTGAAGGGTTTACCCAAATTAAGCCGCTTATCGGTTATGTTGTTTTTGGATTAGGCAACGTATATTTTTTCTCGCTGGCATTGAAATCGCTCTCAATGGGTTTAGCCTTTTCAGTCTGGATGAGCGTTGCCGTTATTGGAACCGTTATTTACGAGGGCGTCGCGCATAATGAGCCTTATTCGTGGTTTCGTGTTTGCTGTATATTTATCATTATCATTGGCATCGTCGGTCTAAAAATTTCTTCGGATACTTAAAAGGCCTTAATCGGGCGCCCCTCCTGCCCAAAAAAAATCCAAAATATCATTTCGAACCGCGCGTTCTCCAGCGCGGAAGAAATATGAAGCGAAAACATCAGCTCGGAATCTGAAGTTTTTTATCGCGTCCAAAGATTTCTTCAAAAACAAAAACGTTTTTCAGGATTGGTTCTGTAAACCAGTAATTTACCTTTGCCGGATTCCTCACATTCCGGTAAACGACAATCGGGCGTTCGGAGTCTGGTCGCGGCTGTCTTGAAAGTCAAGCAGCCGCAGCCGGAAATGAGTCAGCGTCAGTCAAAAATGGTAAACCGGCAGTTTAAAATGATTAACCGTCACCCGGAAATGAGTAAACCGCAGTTAAAAATGAATCAACCGCACCTGGAAACGACAAAACCGCAGACAAAGGGGTAAAACTGGAAATAAAAGGACGTTGCTTATAAATAAATCACTTTTTAATCAAACTAGAGCTTCGCAAAAAGGACAGCAATATGGCGTACAGCGACTGTGTCGCTGTTTGCATTGACGCAGTCAATGCACTCCAAACAAAATTATTTTGTTGTCAATGTCGTAGAGTCTGCCGGCGCGGTCTCCTCCTTTTAAACGGGATGTCTGCCAAACTGATCGCGTTCGCTGAAAACGGGCTACTTTCTCCGCGATTGCCGCTAAAGTCTGTAATCATTTCATTACCCATATAAAAAATCAACTTTCAACAATTTGAAAATTAAATAAAGCTGTATTGGCCGCGTGTCGATCTATTGCATGGTTGGAAAATATTTCCGGCGCGCCGAAATTAAACTCAGATTTCTCAAGGAAGAGAGCCGATGTATACCAAAGAAAGATCAAGAGGGAGTTACCCGAAAAGAATCGAATTGTCCATGAGCATCGCGCTTATGCTGGTTTTTGGTTTGATACATGCAATGCCGGATATTCGCTTTGAGCCAAAAACGGCTTTTCTGGCCTCAGTCGATTTTCAACTAAACGATATTCCGATTGTTATGCAAAATCGGATTCCGCCCCCGCCTCGTTTGCCGGAACTTCCTGTTCCTTTGTCTGAAGAAGATTTGCCGCAGGACGCTGAGCTTGCTACGATAAAGTTTGAAACAATTGATTTGCCCGAACCGCCGCCGCTAACAATTGACCCGGATGAAGAGTTCGTCTATATTCCGCATGAAATCCCGCCCATGCCAGTGGCCGGATATGAAATTTTGCAGCGATTGATTCATTATCCGCGTCGAGCCGTGCGCCAGGAAGTCGAGGGCAACGTTATTATTGGTGTTCTGGTGGATGAAAGAGGCGATTCAGAAAAAGTCAAAATTTTGAAGAAAGCGGAAAGAGACGTTGGCTTTGAAAAAGAGGCTGTTCGAATTGTGAAGAAGATAAAATGGCGTCCGGCGCAACAACACGAGAAATATGTTAAAGTCTGGGTTGCCATTCCTTTTTATTTTCGGCTTGCGGAGAGTGACTATAATAGAAGATTATTTGGTTTGTTTTGAAGAACGGCAAACCGCCGCCCTTATTGCCGGAAGTTCTTTTCGGTTCGTGTATAATCTTGCTCTTGCGGTTGCCTGCGCCAAAAATCTATTTTTGTCTCCCTGTTGTTCCTGATAAAAATGACCTCACTTTGATGTTCGCCGCATGACAAGCGCCGTATAATCGTCGACCAATGGCATGCCGTCGTAAAAAGAGTTGATATCGTTCTGTAGCAACTTGATGGTTTGAACGGCCATTTGGGCGCGCGACTTTTCGATTACCTTGAGCAATCTTTCTGCGCCGTAGAATCCATGTGTGTTCAGTTCGTCATTTTTCCGAGCCGCCTCCTCAATGCCGTCTGTGTGGAATACAAGTGAATCGCCAACCTCAAGTTTTACAGTTTCGAGCGCGATGTTTTTTTCAAACAAGGCGCCGTCTCTGGTAAGACCAATTCCTATCCCCTTGGATTTCAATTCTTTAATTTTGCTCCTTGGATCAGCGGGAACAAGAAAAGGTGAAGTGTGTCCGGCGCGAACGAATTGCACGGTGTGTTTGCTGGCGTCAAGCACGCCAATAATGGCGGTGACAAAAACTTGTTTGTCGACGGACGAGCCTGAAAAATAGCGATTGATGCGCGATACAATTTCATCCGGTTTGTCGGTGAACGACGGCGAATAACGCGCCAGGCTGACAAATTGCGCCATATAAAAAGCCGCTGAGGTTCCTTTTCCAGAGACATCGCCAATTGTAAACAAACAGCGATTTTCATCCAATGGAATAATATCGTAAAAGTCGCCGCCCACTTCTGTGGCCGTTTGCAGGGTCGCCGCAATATCAAAACCGGGCATTTGCGGTATAACGCGTGGCAACAAGTCGAGTTGCACCTGTCGCGCAATGGCAAGTTCGTGCGCCAATCGTTCTTTTTCTCTCGCCTCAACGATGGAGTCTTTTAGCCGTTCACCCATCAAATTAAAGCGTTCAGCCAATTCTGTGAACTCGTCGCGCCCTTCAATCTTTACCTTATAATCAAGGTTGCCTTTGGAAATTGCCCGAATGCCGTTGCGTAATTGATTGAATTTTTGAATGATGGAGCTGTTTATCTCCATTCCAAATTGAACCATTCTACGGGTGATTGTGATATTAACCAAACCATAAATAATGATTAAGAAGAGCAGATAACTGACAAGGGTTTTGGTGAAGAGGGCGAGGCTCGGCGCCATCACAATATCAAATGCTAAAAAATTGCTTTCCTCAAGCTTGTTGTTGAGGGTTGGGGTTACGACGCGACCAATTGTCAGTAGAAATTTTTCAGTAAAATAATCGAAGAGGTTTGTTCCGGGATCTTCTTGCCGATTGTCAAGGTTTACGCTTAAACGCGGCGAGTCGGTTTGTGGAACAATGCTGAACGGAAAGATATGAAAACGTCGACTGTCTGAGCTCACCCCAACATGGGTTAGCGTCTCAAAAAGATAGCTTTCCCAAGTGGCTTGTTCATACGGGTATGCAAAAAGTTTACTGCCCGCCAGGACAGATGTGTTTTTTGCGACAAGTTTAAAAAAGCTGTTGTCCAGCCTTGTTAATTCAATGGAAGACAAGCTGTCCGGTTTGAAGTGGAAGAGAAAGTAATCTAAATTGTGCTGACCGTAGTCTTTGCCCGAGGTTTTCTGCAATAGAATAATCCCGCGCTTAGGCAGACGGTGGTCAAGGGGCATGGTTTCGTAGCCGGGCAAGGTTAATTCACCAGAGGTCACAAAGTCGGCTTGCGCCCAATATTCGGGCTTGCTTATCTCGCCTACGCGAATCATTTCCATTGTATCCAGAAGCGCTTTCCGCACTTTTTCGGCCTGCCAGCCAGCCATGGAAAAATAAAAGATAATCAACAACATACACAGCTGGATAATTTGTGGAAATGTTGATTGGAACAAGCTTGATATTCGCAGCTTTCTGGATAAACTGGCAAAGTTGTAGACCAAGACAACAGGTATTTTTATCAATATTGACAATACATAGAGACGGATGGTTGTATGAGCTAACCATGACAGGCCATACCAAAGAAGGGAATCCTGAGAGCGTAAAGACAGGTCATCGGCGAGTGGGGCGACAGATAGCATGAGCTTAAATACACCGATGAAAATAAGCAGATAAGTCCAGCATTCCAGTTTTGTCAGTTTTTCCAACCAGGCTGTTTTTCGTAACAAATAGATAAAAATGAAAAGATTAGAAACCCAGATCGGCAGATCCGCTCCGCCCGCTGAGATGCTTAGCGCAATAAAACCGATGAACACATAAGTCAGCAATGATCTTTTTTGATTCTCTTTGCTGCTTTCAATAATTAAAATGGCGATAGAGATAAATGTGAACGCCAGAACAATAATCAGGAGTTGCTCAAGGAAGAAATTAAAGCCTGGCTGGCCGTAAAAAGCATACTCAAGAGTCTTGGTAAGAAAATAATAAGTGATTAAGAGACAGCCCACAATGATTTCACCGGGCGGTCTGTATTGAATGATCACTTCACGCGCCAGATAGCCCATTGCAATGCTGACGGCAATCAATGTCAGAAATTGAAATCCACTCGTTGGCACATAAATAAAAGCATAAAAAGTGACAAGGGAGGAAATGATATAAAGCGGTATTTGAGTTTTCTTCAGTTTTTTAAATGTCAGTTGTTTGGCAAAGTCGCTTATGCGACCGCTTATATGGCCGGGCTTTGTTGACATTTTAATGAACCTTAAGAATAATTAAAGTCATATTGGCTTGTCGAGTGTTTTTGCAAAATTCCAAGTGGCGCGCATAACAATATATGGGCGTAAATCTTTAACAGGTCGAGAAGTTAGCTTTTTATTTTACAAATTACCGCAAAAAAAACTGCATGCTCATCAGGCCGTGATAAACATTTCCTTGCAGTCATACGCTCGTTTTCGTGTAAAAAGAGTTGCGATTGAAGTTGCCAAATAAATCAAGTTGTACATTGCGGCATTGTCTGGTTAACGCAGTTGAAATTCAATTGACAATGACGTGGAATGGCGTCTTCTTCGCGTTGGCAATAGGTTCATTGCAGGACAATTTTGGCGTCTTAACAGTTATGATTGTTGTTGACTTAGTAGGCATGGTTTTTTATTTTTGACCGCTTTGTATGAAAAATCTATCTTAGGAGGGTTATATGGAATTAATTGGATCGAACCGAATAAATAGACGCGTCATCGTGGCGGGTTTATTTTTCTCGCTACTTATGACGGGTGTCTTGTTCACTGATGTCGACACTGCTATTGCAGGCGGCGGGCCAAATGTTACCGGAGCAAAGCTTTACATTCAACAAAATGATCTTGTAAAAGCTGAAAGTGTTCTTCTGAAAGAAATAACTGAGGCTAACGAAAACAATGAGGACGCCTGGTATTTGTTGGGCTATATCTACGCTCGTCAAAAGAAATATGATGAGATGCTGAAACATTTTGACCGAGCCGTTGCATTAAAAGAAAAATTCAAGAGTAAAGGAGTGAAAATAGGCAAAGACAGCGGTTCTCAGTTTCATTCCAAAGAAGGTGTCGATAAAATTTTAAGAATCATTTGGGGGAACGCTTTCAATTCAGGCGTCAAAGCCTTTAATCAGGCTGTGCAAGCAAATGATGATTCTAGCAGAGCGCAAAATTACGAAGCTGCAATTAACAGCTTTAAAGCGGCTGCAACGATTCAACCAGACAGCGCGGCGTCCTATCAAAACTGGGCGGCTGCATTGATGAATTCCGGAAAAAACGAAGAAAGCATTGTGCCGCTGAAGACCGCTTTGGAGAAAAGTCCAAATGACGGAGGCCTTATCAAGCTCCTGGCGTCAGTTTATTTGAATACAGGAAACGATAGTTTGGCCATCCCGCTTCTTGAGAAAGCGTGGGAATCAGCGCCGGACGAAGAGATTGCCGACTTCTTGTCCAGAGCCTATGTGCGCGCTGGAAGAACTGGTGAAGCGCGCGAAATCTATATCAAGGCCATCCAAACCAGTCCGAATAGCTATCACTTTAGATATAATTACGGCACTATTTTGTTGGAGGCCGGGGAATATGACGAGGCGATTGTGCAGTTTGAAAAAGCTTATGAAATCGATCCTGAATCCTCTGATATTTTGTACAATTTTGGCGCAGCATACTTGAACCGCGGCGTGCATAAACGTGAAGCCGTGGCGGAAGGCTCAGAAGATAAAGCTTATTTGGAAGATTTTGAAAAAGCATTCCCCTATCTTGAGAGATCATTAAAAATGAACCCGGATGACACGAATTCCTGGTTTTCTCTCGGACGCATTGCAGGCCAGCTTAACAAAAATACTTTGGCGGGTTATGCTTTTGCAAAAGGTGAGCCTGTCAAAAAAACATTGGGCGAAAAGCTCATTGTCGGCATGCCGTCTGATATGGTAAAAACAATTTTCGGCGATCCGGATAATTCGGAAAAAATTGAATCCGACACATTCGGCGAAATTGAAGAGTGGTTGTATAAAAAAAGCGCAAAAGTTGACACAAGGGTTCGTGTTTATGTTGTCGGAGGTCGTGTCGACGCTTTAATGGTCGAATAGTTTTTCGGCATAACTTGTTAAAAGTCAAGCCTCACAGGTATGCTGTGGGGCTTTTTTTTGAGGCCTTGTTATTGTGAACTTCGATAAGATTGAGAATTTCCGTGCGTTTTATGAAAAAGTAGGAGATTCATATCCTGAAGAAGATTTAGTTTATCGCTCTTTGCGTGGCCTTCTGCGCAAGAAATTCGTTTTGCATTATGTTGAAAAAAGCGCAGGTCGTTTTTTAGATGTCGGTTGTAATCGGGGAACTTATCTAAAGGCGTCGTCTGCGTTTTTTAAAGTGGGCGTCGATATTTCGTTTCCAGCATTGCGAATTGCTAAAAAACAAGTCGACGCAATGAGGTTGGCGCAAGGCGATTGTCAGAATCTGAGTTTTTTGAAGCCCGGCTCATTTGATTTTGTGTTGTGTTCAGAAGTGATCGAGCATGTGACCGCGCCTGAGGAAGTCATTAAAGGTTGTTTTAACTTGCTGAAACCGGGCGGAAGACTATTGATTACGACACCCAATTATCGTAATACGAAACCAACTTGGGTGAGTATCGGAGAAATGGCAAAGTATGGTCTTCAGGGTGTGAAAGGGGAAAGATACTATCACACCGCATTCCGACCTGAGGAGTTAAAAGCGTTGGCCGAAGACGCAGGGTTTTCTGCCATTCAAGTTGGAACGCTGGAAAAAGAAGTAAAGTATGCAACACGTTTGCCTGTTTTGATTTTTTACATTTTTTATTTCTTAAACAAGTTTACAATTCGGGTCAACCGGTTGGAGAGCCTAAATCGCAAGGGTTTAGATTTTTGGAGTTTGCGGGTTTATCGTTTGTGCTCGGCGTTGGGCTTGAATGATTTTTTCTGCTCCTTTGTTAAAGAAGGTGTGCGTACATTTATGGTGGCGGAAAAATAGAAGTTATGCGGCTTCATAAAAGTGAGGTTCGGCCTGAAAAAACTACTGTATTGCGACAATGGAATGGTCACTTCTAATGCAATCATTTATTGTTTTGATGAGTTGAATCGTGCAAAAAAAATGTAAGATAGCAATTACTGCGGGCGATCCAAATGGCATTGGGCCCGAAGTGATTTGTAAAAGTCTGGCTGACCCTTTTGTGTGGCGTTTCGCTGATTTTATATTGGTTGGCCCGGAAGAAGTTTTCAAGCCGTGGCTTGAAAGGTATGAATTGCTTTGGGTCTTTCAAAATGAGGTCAATGATAATTTTAACGGTTTACGGGTTTTGTGGACGCATACTCAAGGAACAAAATATAATTTTACCGATAGCGATGAAGTATTGGGCGGAGAAATTGCGGGTAATGCGTTAGAAATCGCTATTCAGCTTGCCCTGGATGGGCTTGCGGATGCGCTCGTTACTGCGCCAATCTCAAAGCGCGCCATCAATCGGGCAGGTTTTCCATTCCCGGGTCATACAGAATTTTTGGCTCAACGGTGCGGCGCCAGGCAAGTTGTAATGGTTTTAATAAACGGTCAGTTCCGTGTGGCGTTAGCAACCGGGCATGTTCCTTTGTCAAAGGTTGCCAGTGAATTAAATGTGGATTTGTTGGTTGAAATTGCTTCTGTTTTGGATGCGGATCTTAGAAGTCGATTTGGCGTCTCGCAGCCTGAAATTGCAATTGCCGCTTTGAATCCACATGCCGGAGAGTCGGGGTTGTTTGGCAACGAAGAGAAAACAGTGATTGAGCCTGCGATGGCGCAGATGAAGAAAAACGGGATGAAAGTAGCCGGGCCATTTCCAGCCGACACCCTATTTTGTAATGTCGAAAATAAAACTTTTGATGTATATCTTGCTATGTATCATGATCAGGGTTTAATTCCACTTAAAATGCGCTCATTTGGGAGCGGCGTCAACTATACAGCCGGACTGCCAATTATCCGCACTTCGCCTGATCATGGCACGGCAAATGATATTGCGGGATTGGGGATTGCCGATCCGGGCAGCATGAAGGAGGCGATAAAGCTTGCCGTTGAAATTACAACAAAAAGGTGAAGAAGCAGCGCCATATACGCGCCTCTCGAAAATCTATGACTTCCTTATGCGACATGTCGATTACGATATGTGGGCAAATTACCTGTTGAGTGTTTTCGGTAAAGCAGATCGTCAGGTGGAAAATGTTCTTGATCTTTCGTGTGGAACAGGCAATTTGATGTGGAACCTCGCGCATCACAACATCAAATGCTTTGGGTTTGATTATTCTCGTCAAATGGTTGCGCTGGCAAAGGCAAGGTTTCGAAAAAGTCGTCAACAGGCTGGCCTATGGGTCGGAGACATGAGCAAGTTTCAAACCAGAACTCGATATGACGCCATCTTTTGCACTTACGATAGCATTAATTATTGCCTTGATTTTGCTGCGCTGCAACAGGTTCTTCGCTGTGGGGCCGATGCATTGCAACCCGGAGGACTTTTTGTCTTTGATGTAAGCACCTTAAGAAATTCCAAGCGTTATTTTCGCAACTATTTTGATGAAAATGGCAATAGTGACTTCAACTATTCTCGGAAATCCTATTTTTTGCGGAGTCAAAAGCTGCAGGTGAATGAATTTTTAATGACTTTTGCAGATATTCCTGGAAAAAGCTTTGTTGAAGTGCATCGCCAGAGAATATATTCCTTGAAAGAAGTTGAAAAGAACATTCCAATGGAGCTATATTCGTTGGTTGCAATCTATGACGGGTTTTCATTTCGAACGGGAACGGAAAAGTCATGTCGTGTGCACTTTGTTTTGAAAAGAAAGTAGCCGGATAGTATGGTGAGAATTCATAATGCTTGCGTGCGATATCGCAACAATGATGGACTGGAGCAAATCAACCTCGAAATAAGGCGAGGTGAATTTATTTACCTGGTTGGTCCAACCGGCGCAGGAAAAAGCACCGTGTTGAAATTGATATATATGGAAGAGTTGCCTGATGAAGGGCATGTAATGGTTGATAACTTTGACACACGTGAAATGTCCGCCAGAGAAATTCCGTATGTGCGACGTAAAATTGGCGTGGTGTTTCAGGATTTCAAACTATTGGATGATCGGGATATTTTTGAGAATGTTGCTTTTGTGCTTCGTGTGACTGGCGTGCGCAGAAAAGATATAAAACGCCGTACATTGCGCGCCCTGGCAGATGTCGGGTTGAGTCATAAAAGTCGAAAAATGCCCAATGAACTGTCAGGCGGAGAACAGCAACGTGTTTCAATTGCCCGGGCAATCGTCAACGATCCATTCATACTGCTTGCCGATGAGCCTACTGGAAACCTTGATCCGACAACAGCTGTGGAAATTATGAATATCTTTGAGAAGCTGAATGCGCGCGGCACGGCGGTGTTAATGGCGACCCATAATTATGAAATCGTCAATAATTCGGCGAAACGAATAGTTTCGATTAAAAATGGACGAACCTTAAACTAAATAAATTATGCTCTTCGCGCTAAAAGAAGGTCTCTCAGGTCTGTTGAAGTCAAAGATGTCTGGCGGGGTGGCAATTGTGACCATCACCATTTCGCTTGTCCTGACCGGGATTTTTCTAATCATTACCATTAATCTCAACAGGTTTGTTGAAGATTTGAGGAGCAGGGTTGAACTGGAAGTGTTTCTCGACGATTCTTTTGACGAGGCAAAAATAAAAAGCCTTTCAGACAAAATTCGTTCGATTGCCGGGGTTGAGGATTTAACCTTTATTTCAAAGGAAATGGCAATTCTGGAGTATAATAACCTCTTTAAGGAAGAGACGGACTACTTTGAAGTTTTGGGGTACAATCCGCTGCCTGCATCCTTTCGGGTGAAGCTTAAGTATGACTTCAGAACAGCGCAAGGGGCTGAGCAAGTTTCAAACGCCATTCACTCGCTCCCTGATATAAGCCCGGACGATGTAGCATTTCGGCGTGAGGCTCTGGTGAAGTTTGAAAAGTACATAAGAGTCGCAATTGGAATTGACTTGATAGTAGGTTGTATTGTTTGTTTAAGCGCCCTCCTGCTGGTCTCTAATAGTATTAAGCTTATTATTTTTTCCAAATCAAGCTTAATACACACCATGAAATTAGTTGGCGCAACTAATTTTTTTATCCGCATGCCTCTTTATGTTCAAGGTACAGTTCAAGGCATTCTTGGCGGTTTGTTCGCGGCTCTTATTCTGTTGTCACTTGTGAAAATTAGCGGTATTGAGGTTGCTTCATTGATCACAATTCAGTGGCAGCTCTATATGTTGCTAATTTGTTTTGGCGGTGTGCTGGGCATTGTCGGCAGTTCGATGGCGGTTCGGCACTATCTTTAAATAACAGGTGGTTAGCGTTTTTTTTTGGCTCAGTTTTTGCTTGACAAGGCAATGCTAAATTGCTATCTTAACTCTATTTGCTGTTTTGTGAAGTGAGCGATTCTAATGAAGAGAATTTTGAATAAAAAACCGGAAGGTGTCCTCTCTCAACGTGAGAGTTATGTGCTTAACTGCATTGTTGAGGCTTATGTTTGTTCAGCCTCTCCTGTGGGTTCCCGGTATTTATGCAAAAAGTACTCTATGGACTTTGGGCCGGCGACCATTCGAAATATAATGAACGACCTGGAAGAAATGGGATTCCTCTGCCAGCCTCATGTCTCGGCGGGTCGAGTGCCAACTGACTTGGCCTATCGGTTCTATGTTGATAGTTTGATGTCAACTCGCAGGCTGGGTAAACGAGAACGGCGTGTGGTGGATGATAGTCTGGGTGTTCATTCTGCGGATGTCAAGGAAATATTGTTAGTCGCTTCTCAAGTTTTGGGTCGAATATCTGCCCAATTAGGTGTTGTTTTGGAGCCAAGTTTTAATCGAGGTGTTTTTCAGAAGATGGATTTGGTCCGGATTTCTCCCAGTCGCTTGATGGCTGTTATTTCCATTAAGTCAGGATTGGTGAAAACCATTATGATGGAAATAGAATCATCTGTACCTGAAGATATGTTGCATCAAACAGTGTTTTTGGTGAATGAACGGTTGTCGGGTCTGTCTTTGCGTGAAGTGAAGGAAACAATCGATCAGCGTTTGACAGATGTTACGGTTAGCGGCAACAGTGTTATTCAATTAATTCTGGACTCTACGGAAAAGCTGTTTAGTTTTGACCAAAAAGAAGATGTTCATCTGGGTGGAACAAGTAACATCGTATCCAATCCTGAGTTTGCTCAGAGTGAGGATGTCGCTCGCATGCTCGGCCTGATTGAAAATAAGAATTCGTTGGTGAATAAATTTGTCAGGGAAGAGGATGCACATCTGTCAATTCTGATCGGCGAGGAAAATAAAGAAGACCTGTTTCGCGCCTGTAGTGTCGTTATGGCTCCTTACAGTGTAGGTAATATCGGGGGATCGCTTGGTGTAATTGGTCCCACGCGTATGGAATATTCAAAAATAATTTCATTGGTAGGGTATGTTGGACGTGCTCTAACAAGACATTTGAGTGAAATTCGAGGTTAAGCTTTAATGGAAGAAGTAAATAAAGAAATTGATTCTGAAGAAAGCGTTAAGGATGGAAAAGAAACCGATGTTTCTGCGGGTGAAGACTCATCTTCAAAGAGGTCGGGCTCCAGGTCTAAAAAGGCAAAACCGTCAAAAATAGGCCTCCTGCAGCAGAAGGTTGCAGAGTTAGAAGCTGAGCGTGATGAGGTGAAGGATTTGTTGCTGCGCAAGGCGGCGGAGTTTGATAATTATAAGCGGCGCACCGAAAACGAATATGTTTCGCGCAGTTTGGGCGCAAAGGCTGAATTAATTAAATCGCTTCTACCTGTTTTGGATGACTTTAGCAGGTCGCTTTCCTCTGACGATGAGAAGCAGGATTATGATGTGCTTCGGAGTGGCGTTGAGCTGATATATAAAAACTTTTCGAAGGTGATTGAGGATGGCGGCGCTGAGGTGATTCCGGCTAAAGGCGAGGAGTTTAACCCCGAGGTGCATGAAGCGCTGATGCAAGTTGAAAGTGATGAATATGAGTCTGGCATCGTGATTGAAGAGCATGTGCGCGGATATAAAATCGGAGATCGTGTGATTCGTCACTCTCAGGTTTTGGTGAGCAAATAATGCAATTCTCAGAGTCGGATATATTTTTTGGTTTGTGGGTGATGGTAACTGTCTATGCGTGATTATTATGAAGTTCTTGATGTAAATAGCAGCGCCTCTGAAGATGTTATTAAAAAGGCCTATCGAAAAATGGCAATGAAATACCATCCAGATCGCAATCCGGGCAATAAGGATGCAGAGGAAAAATTCAAAGAGGTGGCCGAGGCGTATGAGGTTTTAAAAGACCCAGGCAAGCGTCAGCGATACGACCGCTTTGGCCATGAAGGTGTGAAGGCCGGAGCTGGTGGTTTCGGAGGAGGTTTCGGTTTTGACATAAGCGACGCGCTTAGAACTTTTATGTCTGAAGGCTTTGGTTTTGACATATTTGGTTCCGGCCAGACACGCTCAAGAAATCGGCAGCGGCGCGGAGGCGATCTCCAGGTTCGATTAAAGTTGTCCCTTAAAGAAATCGCCAGCGGTGTTGAGAAGAAAATAAAATACAAAAAAGCAGTCGCATGTGATGTATGTAAGGGAAGCGGAGCGGGTAGTTCGGAAGGATATATTACTTGTTTGCAATGTCAGGGTGCCGGTGAGGTGAAGCAGGTTTCACAATCATTGCTCGGACAATTTGTGAATATAACAGCGTGCTCCCGATGTGGCGGACAAGGTCGAATATTAAAAGATCCCTGTGTGAAATGTCAGGGCAATGGCAAGGTTAACGGCGAGGCTGTTGTCACAATTGACGTTCCTGCAGGCGTAACATCAGGCAACTACATTACGGTTCGCGGCGAAGGTCATGTCGGCTCCAATGGCGGTCCGAGTGGCGATGTAATCGTTTTAATTGAAGAAGTTGAGCATGAAAGTTTTGAGCGTCATGGAGATGATGTGCTTTACGATTTACCGTTGAGTTTTAGCCAGGCTGCTTTAGGTGCTGAGGTGGAAGTGCCAACATTGACTGGGAAAGCCCAACTGTCTATTCCGCCCGGCACACAATCCAATAAAATATTACGAATGCGCGGAAAAGGGATTTCGCATCTCAATGAGGGTGGAAGAGGAGATCAACTGGTTCGTATAATTGTCTGGACGCCGACGAAATTAAACGTCCGGGAGAAAGAATTGTTTAGCGAACTGGAAAAGAGTGAACACGGTAAGCCCCCCAAGGATGACCCTGGCTTCCTAAAACGCCTAAAAGAAACTTTTTTTTAATGTCAGCGTTCGGCTTTACAAAACAAGAAAAAAATGTTGTGTTGTTTCTTGTTTTGTCGTTGTTTCTTGGTGTTTCTGTCAAAACCTATCAGTTCTTTTTTGTTGAGGCGCCTCAAGTTCATACCGAGCCTGTGTTGCTTACAGCGGTTGAAAAAGGGGTTTCTGAAACAAGACTGGGAAGTGACAGTAAAGGCTTGCCTCAGTCTGCTCAGATCGCGCTAAGTTCCAAGCCTAAAGCGAAAAAAGAAAAGTCGGTTCGAAGGATAGTGACAGTTGATTTGAATAAAGCAACCGCTGAAGAGTTGGAGCAGGTTCCGCGAATCGGTCCTACCCTCGCTGGTCGAATTATTCTTTTTCGAGACCAACATGGCGCCTTTGATTCAGTATCTGAATTGACAAAAGTAAAGGGGGTTGGAAAATTAACCTTTAAGAAGATGGAGCCGTATTTATATGTGAATAAGTAACGCCCGACGGGGAAATGGAGGAGAAGGCATAACCATCGGGTTTTCGGCGTGTATTTTGAGGATAAAGGATGTTCTCGGCCAAGAGGTCTATAGATTGTTTATTCGTCTTCGTTCAGACTATTTTATCTGATATGTTGATGCGCTTTTTGTTTACTAAAATAAATTCTTATAGAGGGAGGAACAAATGTCGGAGCAAAAATCGAAAGGGTCTTTTTTATACAAGATCTTAATAGTTGTATTGACCGCTGTTCTTGTTAGTTCAATATTGTACCCCAAATTTGTTACAGACGAAGAAAATTCTAATGTTGCTGTTAGTCGTTATCGAATGGAGGAGATTTACAAAGCTGCGTTACAATATCATAAGTACAACGAAACGTACAGTGACAGTTTAAGTAAAATATTTAATTTTATTAGAACTGATGAAAGATATGCACACTATGTTGATTCCGTTGTAATTGGTGGACTCGACTCAGTCGTGACGAAGTTGTCGGAGTTTAAAGAGCGGCAATTGTTTGTCAAATCTCATATATCACAGGCAACCGATAGTGTTATGATTGACTCAGTGGTTAACTTGCAAAATGAAATTAAATTTGCCTCGCGCCAACTATCGGGTTATGTCGAGTACGTGCATGATCGCATGAAAAACTTGCCGAATGCGCCAACATTGGAACTGACCGAGGCTTTTAAAATAATCGATTCAAAACAATTTACGCTGGATATGGAAATCGTCAAAAATTCTTTAAAAAATGGCAATAGCGCCGACGCTTTTATTGGATGCGATAATGTATTGTCGGTTATTAGGTCAGTCTCCAACCAGATCGCAAGAGTAATCGAACTGGTTCCGGCTCATAATGGAGAGAGTATGGGAGCAATCGCATATTGTCCTACAACGAATAAACCTTTTGTTTTATCTCATGTTGACACTTCGGTTATTAAATACCTGAATATATATAGTCCGATCGATGAAAATGATATTGCCCGGGTAGAGGCCAGTTTCGTGAAATCAAAGATTGGTGGATTAAAGCTTGAAAACCACGGTAAAATTGAAAGTAATGAAAAAAGCTGGGAAATGAACCGATAGATCTGTTGATGTGGAGTTAATTTTATGAGTCAGGAAGACAACCCCCGTGTGCTGGGTATAAGTTTAGTCGGCGACCAATTGCGAATTGTAGAGGCAGCCAGGGAATCAGAGAATGATTTTCAAATAACGCGTGTTGCGCAAGGCAGGTGTCGCGGTAGGTTTGGTTATGAAACGCTTTCCGATCCCAATTCGACCAAGCGCCTTGCAGAAGATATTATGCGTTTGTATGAGTCGCAGGCATTTGGTGTTCAGAATGTTGCTTTTGCGCTGGGAACTGAAATGGTTTCAGTGAAAAAAGTGTCACTTGACTCTGGCCTTGGTGAGGATTATGTTAAAGAACATGTGACTTGGGAAGTCGAACAGTTCGCCATTTCGCCAACAGATGAGTATATTATAGATTTTGAGAATATCAGTAACGATGAACAGGCAAATGATTTGTTGGTAGTTGTTGTGCGAAAAAAAATAATTAAGGCTTTAAAACAGATTTTTAAGCATACTGATTTAAAATTAAAAATAGTCGATGTTGATGTTTTTTCCGCACAAAGAGCATTACAGGTTAATTATGATTATAACGAACAGGACGTTGTGTGTCTTGTTAATGTTGAAGGTGATAAAATACAGTTGTCTCTCCTGAAGGGGATGGTGTTTTATCTGGCAAAAGAAATACTTCTTCAGGGAGAAAATGTTAACATCGACGATTCAGATGCCATTGTAAGTTTGATTTCAAAGGAAGTAAAAAAGATAGTAATTGAGCATCAATTGGGGGAAAAGGTCGAAGACTTAAGCGAGATTTTTCTGTTTGGCGAGTCGATTGACGATCCTGTGGTTGAGGGTTTACAAGGTAATTATGATCTGCAAGTAGATAGGGCAAATCCTTTTCGCAAAATAAAGCTTTTAGGAGACGCCAAAGAGTATATAAGTAACATTCATGCTGAGTGCTACCTCGTTTGCGTAGGTGCTGCTTTGCGTGGAATTCAGTAGGTCTACCATGCTTGTTTAGGAGAAATTTTATGGTTGACATTAATTTAATCGGTGATGACAAAACAGGTGAAGAAGAACGAGTTGATGACTTTACTCAAACTTCCAGCATGGATACGCAGGAGTTGGCGTTTGAGGAAAGAACGGAAACGTTCGACACAACAAAAACCGCAGGGTTCGCCCAAAAGAAGAGTTACTCTTCCATTGTATCAGTTCTTATAATTGCAGTAGTGGTCGTTCTGCTCGGAGGCTCTGTTTATTTCTTTATGTTCAACGGAAATGACAATGTCGCTGATATTGATATCCCGGAGTTTGATCCATCGGTATCAGAGAGCGAATTTGCAACCAATAATGACGATACTGAACTTCAGGCGTTAACCGAACAACTTGAGAGCGAGCTTTCACAGCTTGACGGTGGTGAACAATTAAATGGCTTTTCGGAGCCGATTGAAGAAGAACCGATTGCTTCGAGCACGACTGATATAGGCGCTTTTGAGCCTGAACCAATTCGGCCGGAGCCTGTTCGCTCAACTCCGCCGCCCAAACCTGCGTCTCGTCCTGTTCCTAAAGCCACACCGGCGAAAAGTTTTTCGAGCGCGCCATCCGGGTTTGCCGCTAACTCCAGTGAGAAAATCGAAACGGTCACAAAAATTCTTTCTTCAATGCCGGGCAACCTGAATGCGACGCTTCTTTCCTACGCCGGTGAAAAGGTTCGTATGGAGTTTGTTGCGGCTACAACTTCAGATGTGCAAGGTTATACAGGAAGTTTGAATCAATATATGGGAGCCGGGAATTTTGCAGTTGTTGCCGAAAACCAGGTTAATGCTAACGGTGTTGTAATGGAGAAGGTGCTGATTTCGGGCAATGCACAAAATGGCGGCGGCGGAAATGCGGCAGGCATTCAATTTTTGAATCTTGGACAGGCACGGGATGCAATTAGCAGATCCGCGCAACAATATGGGCTGGCAGTGCGGGAATTATTGCCTCAGGCTGGAAGTTTTAGCGAAGGGTATCAAAAGATACCTGTACTTTTGCGGCTATATGGATCTCAGGCTTCAATTATTAGCTTTTTGCAGGACATGGCAGCCCAGTCATATAATATCGAACTCGCAAAAATTCTTCTGGTTTCTCCTGACATGGTCAATTATTCGGATGAGAATTTTGTTCTGGTTCTGAACATGTTTGTGTTGGAGCAAGCTTAATTATCCCTCAAAATGCGGGTAATTGCCGGGATAAGAAGAGGCTTTAGGCTTTTTGTTACGAAAAGCTCTGCCACCAGACCAACAACGGATAGCACAAAAGAATTTATTTTTAATGTAGCTGCCTCCTCATTTGAGGGATGTGTTGTTCTGGATCTTTTTGCGGGCACCGGAAGTTTGGGGATTGAAGCCTTGAGCCGCGGCGCGGCCAAGGCTGTTTTTGTTGAAAGTAGTCGCGACGCCTGCAAGGTTCTGATTCAAAATTTAAAAAAATGTAAGTTCGAGTCTCTTGCTGAAGTAGTGGTGGCGCCTGCTGACAGAGCCGTAAAAATTTTGGGCAGGAGAAATGAAACATTTGATTTTATCTTCGCCGATCCTCCTTATGACAGCAACTTAGCGGTAAAAACCATGGAATGGGTTAACATGTTCCAACTTCTTAAAAAAGATGGTTTGCTCACTGTTGAGCATAGGGATGCTATTGATTTTGACAATAGCGCCTTAAGTTTGGTGCGCAGTAAGAAAAAGGGAGATACGACCGTTTCGTTTTACGCCCATGGAAACTAAAGAAAAACTGGCGATTTACCCGGGAACTTTCGACCCGATTACCAACGGACATTTTGATGTTCTGCAACGTGGGGCTAATTTGTTTGATAAAATTGTTGTTGCGGTTACCAATAACCCAGCCAAAAATCCATTGTTTTCTGTTGACGAACGAATCAGCATAATTAGAGAAATCGTAAAGGATATTGAAAATGTAAAAGTTGAATCATTTGAAGGCTTGCTGGTCGACTATGCAGTCAGAATGAATGCAACAGCCATTGTGCGGGGTTTGCGACAAATCAGTGATTTTGAATATGAGTTTCAAATGGCTCTGATTAATCGGAAGTTGAGTCCTGATATTGCCACGGTATTTCTGATGCCAAATGAAAAATACATTCATCTAAATTCAACAATTGTGAAAGAGGTGGCAAAATTTAAAGGTGACGTAAGCTCGTTTGTCACACCTCTGGTCAATCAATTGCTAACCAAAAAGTTTGATTAATATGGCCTCATTTATAGAGTCAGTGCATTCAAAAGCAAAAGCTGTAAATAAGCATATTGTTTTTCCAGAGGCTACAGAGCCAAGGGTCTTAAGAGCAGCCCGACATTTAGTGGACATCGGGCTGACAAAATGCACCTTGGTGGGCATTCGTGATGATATTTTGAAAGCGGCGCAAGTTGTGGATGTGCTGGTCGACGGCTTTGAAATAATTGAACCAACAAAATTTCATGAATTTGCAAGCTTTTGTGATGAATATTACAATTTGCGCAAGCATAAAGGGTGTGTAGCTGAAGTAAGTATAAAAACGATGGAGACGCCTCTTTATTTTTCCGCTATGATGCTTAGGAGAGGCCTGTGCGATGGTTGCGTGGCAGGGTCTGTTTTTACGACCGGCGATGTTTTACGCGCAGCTATTCAAATTGTAGGCGTGCAGGAAAACATCTCCTTGGTTTCAAGTTCCATGGAAATGGTGTTTGACGATGGCAAAATTTTTACGTTTGCCGATTGTGCGGTAGTTCCTGATCCGAACGCCGAACAGCTTGCAGATATTGCCATTGCCTCTGCTCAAACCCACCAGGCATTGACAGGAGAAACACCAAAAGTTGCGTTGCTTTCATTCTCCACAAAAGGCAGCGCCATGCACCCCAGAGTTGAAAAAGTGCAAAACGCTCTCCAAGTAGTGCGCAAGAAAGCCCCTGAGCTTGAGGTGGATGGCGAATTGCAGCTTGACGCGGCGATTTTGAGCCAGGTTGCCGCGAGGAAAGCGCCTGACAGCGCTGTTGCAGGCAACGCCAACGTCCTGGTCTTTCCTGATCTGGATTCTGGGAATATCGGTTATAAATTGACGGAACGATTTGCCGGAGCGCAAGCAGTTGGGCCTGTTCTGCAAGGGTTGAAAAAACCTATGAATGATCTCTCCCGGGGATGTTCATGGCAGGACATTGTTGATGTTGCATGTATTTGTGCAATTTTAAATTGAGAAATGGTGTTGTGGGAAATGTTTGGCTGCACGGATGGTTTGGGCGGGAACTCCTCTTACTGAAATTGCTTCGTTTAGGGAAAAATAAGATGATGCTTAACGGTAACGTTTTGTCTCCCTTTCAAACACGCATAAATAAACATATTCATATATACGAGAGGTACAATGAAGTTTGCAAAAAGGGTGTCCAGTATTCAGCCTTCACAAACACTTGCTATTACTTCTTTAGTCGAAAAAATGCGTCGCCAGGGCAAACGAGTCTTGGCGCTAGGCGCAGGGGAGCCCGATTTTGACACGCCTGCCTTAATCAAAGAGGCGGGAAAGGCCGCAATTTCAGATGGTTTTACGCGATATACCAGCGTATCCGGGCTGATGGATCTGCGGGAAGCGATCTGTGAAAAATATGAAGCGCAGCAAGCCGTAACATATAAACCTTCAGAAGTTTTAGTCTCATGCGGCGCAAAACATTCCATCGCCAATTTATTGCTTGCGCTTTGTGAAGAGGGGGATGAAGTTATCGTTCCCGCCCCTTACTGGACAAGTTATACTGAGCTGGTGCGTTTCACCGGAGCCTCTCCGGTTATTGTTAATACGGATGAATATACGAATTTTAAGCTTTCCACTTCTCAATTAGAGGCAGCCATAACGCCCAAAACCAAGTTGCTCATGCTGAACAGCCCATCAAATCCAACTGGAGCTGTTTATTCTAAAGAGGAACTTGACGCCTTGGTTGAGGTGTCTGCCCGACATGACTTTTACATCGTGTTTGATGAAATTTACGAGAAGATATTATATGATGGATTAAAGCATGCTGGCTTGACCGCGTATCCTGAGTTAAGGGAACGGGCTATCATTGTCAATGGTGTTTCAAAAACTTATGCAATGACTGGCTGGCGCGTAGGCTATATGTTGGCGTCGGAAGTAGTCATTAAAGCTTGCAGTAAAATTCAGAGCCATACAACTTCAAACGCATGTTCTATTTCACAGAAAGCAAGTATTGCCGCTCTAAAAGCAGATGATTCTATCCTTGCGGAAATGCTTTCTGCATTTAATGAACGGCGTAATTTTTTGGTAAACGTGTTGAACGATATTCAGGGTATTGAATGCCGTATGCCGCAAGGCGCCTTTTACGTATTTCCGAATGTCTCCGCTTGCTTTGGCCTGAAGTTTAACGGTCGACCTATTGAAACTTCGGTGGATTTTTGCGCTTTTATGCTGGAACAGGCAAATGTTGCCATTGTTCCGGGAGAAGCATTTGGTTCTACACAGCATGTTCGGTTATCATACGCCGCCTCTCTTGATACGCTGAAAGAAGCGGGCGCGGCAATGGCTTCGGCAATCAAAAAGTTGACATAATCGTCTGGCGCCGGATGTTATCGATGCCGGAATCGTAAAAACCGAAAAAAATAATATTTTATTGTATCAATATGATTGCAAGAGTAAGTAAAATTTATTTGCGTTAAGTTTTTGTAAATACAATAAATTGCGTTGTTTTGTGTTTAATCGTTATAATTTTTTGTGCGCGCCTTGTATAATTGACGGATAGTAGTATTTGATGACAAGCTGGCGAGCATAATTCTTCAAACTTGATTTGTATACAACATATTGCAATTAATTAAAGAAAGAGATGTTATGGAAAACCTGGGTTTAAACAATGATGTTTTGGTGGGAGGGAAAAAGTTTCATGTTCAAACAAATTATTCTGAATCAAGAAATGCATTTGTAGCAAATATTTTCCTGGATGGCGCGGTAATAGACTCAAAGGAAGCGGCGTATGAGGTTTCTGACGACAACCAGAATATGGAAGAAGCACTAAGAGTCGTGCATCAGGAATTGATTACGGAAATGGAGATTCTCTATTACATTAACGAAAAAGTCAGCTCCGTTCGTCATGCCGCTTCAGCGAATAAGCTTGGTTTATTGTTCCTTTCAAAAAATTTAATCGATGAAGCGATTAGCCAATTCAAGCTTGCGCAAAGTGTCGACCCTAGTTTGTCAGAGGTTTTTGCGAATCTGGGCAGAGCATATTTGTTAAATAATGTGTTTGAAGAGGCAGTTGCTATTCTTAGTGAGGGGAGCGAGAAGGCTCCTGATTTTACAGATATTCAAAACTATCTGGGTATTGCTTATCTATATAAAAAAGAAAATAAACTTGCCTCGATACATTTGCAAAAGGCGATTGATTTAAACCCTGATTATATTGGGGCTCATTATCATTTGGGCATTGCTTTGCTTGCGCGTTCACTTGAGAGTGATGGAACGGATGACGCGTTAAAGGAGGAAGCTTTAGGTTTTTTGAATTTAGCGGAAAAAAGTAAGGCCACTCATAAGATTCATAATTTTCATAAAGTTATGGAAAAAGTTAATGAGGGAGAATTTGAAAAAGCAGTTAATGAATTTTTAGAAGGGAACCCGAAGGAAGCCTTGCCTCACTTTGAAAATATTGAGAACGAGTTTTATTTAAAGTTTATGTATGGCGGCAAGGGCAAAGATGTTAGTTTTATTGCAGAGTATGTGAGTAAGTTAAAAGAATCGATTGATGAACACCCGGAGTACGCTGATGTCCATAATAATTTAGGTGTCGCTAATCTGATTCAATGCCGTAATCTTTTTTTGAAAGCCATCGAAGAGTTTCACACAGCCCTCAAAATTAATCCAAACTTTAAAAAAGCCGAGAAAAATTTAAAACTCGCTGAAAATGACGGCAAAGGGTTCCTGATTTTGCTACGCGCTATTTTGAAATAATTCAAGGCTTCGTTAGATTTTTTGACAAAGTTGTTGCGTTGGTATAATCTTTGCAAAAAGTTGAAGAATTTTGTTCTTTGACCAAAAGGATTGAGTCGCCATGATACAGTCAGTTAAAAATAATTCTTTTTGGACACTTTTATTGCCAAAAGCTTTAATCGTGTTCGCGTTGCTTTCGGGGGTCGCCCGGGATGTTGCCGCTCAGGATAATTTGAGCATTCAACCTGAAAATACCCAAGTTGGAGCGATGTCGTTGTACAAGTTTGAGTTTACATTGAATGAAACCTTACCTGTAGACGGCGCATTTTTTTTCAAATTTCCAGCGGAGTTTGATTTGTTAAATGTAAGTATTGCAGCCTCCAATACGATACATGGAGGTTTTTCGGTTTTTGTGAAAGATAAAAAAGTGTGGGTAATTCGTAAGGGTGAGGGCGTTGCTTTGCAACGTGGCAAAAAAGTGGATCTCCTGCTTTCTGCCTTAAAGAATCCCGATAATCCCGGTGCCGCGTCTATTTCAATAAAGATTGAAGCGGCGGGTAAAAAACTGCTCCAGGAATTGAGAACCGGCAAGCATTCAAATGCCAGCGCCGGAAGTTCAACAATTAGTGGGAATGTAAACATCACCTTGAGGCAGTAATCATCATGAAAAACTTATATGAAAAATTATGGATATTCGGGCTTGCTGTTGTCGTTTGCCCGACTTTTGTTTTTGCGCAAGCAACTCCCGACAACAATACAGTTGGCGCCACAACGAATTATACTTTTTCGATGACATTGGGCGCTTTGCAAACATTGAGCAATACCGGAACGATTAGAATAAATTTTCCGTCCGGTTTTTCTTTGCCATCCACCATGATTGCAACAGCGAGCACCAATATTGATGGTGGTTTTTTACCGGCAACACCGGTGGGGCAAACAGTAGTTTTTACAAGAGATGGCACAGGCGCCCCGGTTGCCGGAGGCATATATTTCTCGATCATTATCGGAACGGTTACGAATATTACCTCACCAGGTATTGCAACGCTTTCAGTTACAACAAGCGCCGGTTCTCCTCTCGAACCTTTTCAACCTTCAATCGCGGTTGGACTAATTGCACGTTTAACAATAGAGAATACAGGCGGCGGGTCAGGCAGTGAAATTACAAGCCCCCTGAATATTGACACTGATGATGACTCACAACAGTTTTTTGCAGTCGGCCGTGATATCTATGGGAACTTTGTTAATGATATTACCGCCAGTTGGAATGTCATTGGTAGCATAGGGAGTGTAAATGCTACGGGAACAAGCGTGACCTTAACTGCGACAACGGTTGGTGCTGGCGTGATAACAGCAACCGGGTCTGGTTTTACAGATGCAACCCCTGCGATTAATGTTTCATTTGGAGCTTTGGATCATGTTGTGGTGGTAGGCGGTCTGTCAGGCGATGGCCCGGCATTTACCACCTATTCAATGACCACCGACGAAACCTTGCAACTGCATGCGGCTGGCTATGATGAGGACAATAATTACCGAGACGCTGACGTTCCGGTGACCTGGACAGTTACAAATGGCATCGGTACATTTTTGTCTTCTACTGGCGCCAGCGCTGTTTTCGACGCCGCGAGCAGTGGAATCGGTGTTGTGAACGCCACGCCGGGCGGAGGGGTTACTGGCGATGTTACCGGGGATATTACCGTAATCAATGGGGCGCTTAATTATATACGAATTAATAGCGGTCTTACAGGAAATACTTCCGAATTTGGAACAGACAGTCGTCAGGTTGGGCAGACACGAAACATGCATGCCTCTTCTTATGACGCAGATGGCAATTATCTCAATGATGTGAGCGTCACTTGGAGTGTTACGACTGCCATTGGAAGCGTTAGTCTGACTACTGGTATAAGCGCTACTTTTACGGCGACAACGCCCGGACAAGGCTCGATAAACGCTTCTCATTCCGCTTCGGGAAAATCAGATAACACCGGCGTAATGACAGTTACAACTGGCGCTATTTCTTCCATTATTCTTCGAAATGCGCCCGATGGCGGTGGTGGCATTGTGGCGGCGGTAAATATTTCAGCAGATGATGAATTAACCATTTACGCAGCCGGCTATGATAGCCAAAATAATTTTGTTTCAGATGTGTCTGTGACCTGGAGCGCTTCTACAGGTAATTTGGCGCCAACTATCAGCGGCACAGGAAGCAGTTATACTTTTTCTCCAACAACTTCCGGGCGAAGCGGTCGAATTTTAGCGACCCATGCCAGCGACACCGAGCAAACCGGAACGATTACCGTTTCAGATGGCGCTCTGAGTCGGGTTCAGGTTAACTCTTCCGGAAGCGGCAACCAGTCTGAAATTGGAACGCAGAGTTTAAGCGCTGATCAGACGCTCAGTGTGAAGGCTTCCGGCTATGATGCCGACGGCAACTATATCAGCGATGTCTTGGTTGCCTGGAGTGTATCTGGCGGAATTGGAGCGTTGTCCGTTGCCTCTGGCACAACAACGACTTTGAGCGCTTCTAAAGTGGGTGATGGTGTGATTATCGCAGATCACGTTTCAGCTATAGATGACGCCACCGGTTTGATAACCGTGACGGTTGGGAATTTGGCGAGTATAGCTATTGTCGAAGGGGCGAGCGGCAATGGCGTTGCCATTGGAACACGATCTATTACGACAGATCAAACAATGGCTCTGCATGCGGCAGGGTTTGATGCGGACGGCAATTATACAGGAGATGAGAGTGTTTCCTGGGGGGTAACAAGCAGCATAGGATCAATTACGCCGGGTGTGGGTAGCAGCGCTCTTTTCGATCCGACATTGGTTGGGGTTGGTCAGGTGCAGGCTGCGCATGGTGTGGGCAACGTGCAAACGGGCATCTTTACGATAACCGCCGGCGCTTTGGACAGAATTCAAGTTTTGACCGGCATCTCAGGTGAAACAGCATTGGTGCCGCAACAGACGATTGGACCAAACGATCAAGTGGTCGTTCATGCCGCCGGATATGATCGGGATGGCAATTATATTGCCGACAATGGCAGCGTTTCTTGGGGTTTGACCTCGCCAATCGGAAATCTCAGCTCCACAACTGGCATAAGCACAACACTGACGGCCACCACAACCGGCAGTTCAAGAATTGAAGCTGATCATTCGACCGCAATTGACGGGTCGTCTGGCTTGATAACAGTTGCGACCGGCTCTGCGAATAGTGTTGCTATCCGCACTGCGGCAGGTGGGCAGGGCGTTCCAGTCGGCGCTTTAACGCTAACCACAGACGACTCTGTTACTGTTTACGCAGCAGGCTATGATAACGGCGTTTACACACAAGAGGTTACTGTAATATGGCGTCATATCGGTGGACTTGAACCCGGCGCAAATCCGACTGGTAGCCAATATACCTTTAAACCGAGTCAAACCACAGTTACAACAGGGCAAATTATCGCAGACTATTCTTTGGGTTCCAACGGGTTTACAGGTCAGATTAAGGTGAATCCGGGAAAACCTTCGGGGAGTTTTACTTTGTCGGCCGCCCCAGCCACACTTGTGGCGGACAATAATAGTACCGCAACGGTTACATCTTCAACAATTGTTGACGCGGAAGCGAACCTTGTTGGCCAGAACCGGCAGTTTACCATTTCAGCCTCTCTTGGTTCGATAACAAGTGCTGATCTCGACCCGATTCGGCCAGGTATTCAGGTGGCTACAAATGCCAACAGTCAACTGTCATTTGATTTTCAGGCTGGCGGGCAAAGTGGTTCGGCAAGTATTACCGCTGTAAGCGTTGACGGCAGCGCTTTTGGCGCCACTGCCATTGCCATTGGCAGCTTAAGCATCAACTCGATTGCTACGAGTCCTGTTTCCGTGAGTCGCGGCCAGACCGGCGTTCAGGTTACGATGTCGGTGTCAAATTTAAGCGCGATTCCAATTACCGGGGTCACAGCCGGCTTAACATTTAGCGGTTCGGTTAATCGTGACGCTGATTATACCGTTACGCCGCCCGCAATTATTCCTGATATCGGGCCGAGTCAGACCAGATCTCTTGTTTTTCTAGTTGATGTTTCATTGGGCTCTGCTTTGGAAACCATAACGATTACGGGTCAGGTTAGCGGATTGCTCGGCGGCGCTACTGTCGGTGTTCAGGATCCATCGAAAAATGATTCGTGGGGAGTGCAAAATTCAGCGCAAGTAACGATTCTCCAAACAATTTCGGCTGTAGATATAGTGCAACAAGGTGTGCAAAGCGGCGCTTTTTCTGTCAGTATCCGGAATCCCGCCACGGTTGGCGCAGCAGCCATTGCGATAGATAGTGTGCTGCTCAAATTCAGATTGAAAAAAAATAATATCGATTTCTCATCAAGTTTTAATTACCAACCCAACCCGGTGAATCCCGTCTCTATTGCAGCCCAGACAACTGCAATATTTAATTTTAATTTGACCCAGGTGTTTTCATCGGCAGACACCGGCTCCTATGTCTTGGATGCTGAAGTCTATGGAAAAGACGCCAATGCTGCTAATATTATCTTGACTGATTTGACAGCAAATGTTCGAGATTCCATCTATGTGAAGACTGGAGATCGTCTGCAAGTAGTTGATATTAGAACGCTTAAGGCTGGCTTATTAACCCCGATTGGGGGTGTCACCGCAGGTCAAACCACTGCATGGGTTGCCCGCATGGCAGTTTTTAATGGCAGTGGAGATCCAATTGATCTTGTCTTGTCTGATACAGCAAGAACCGCGATCTATTTTCGCAAAGGCGCCAGCCCTTTGACTGACTTTATTATTCAGCAACCAACTGCCTTTTTGGTTTCCGGAACACTCCGGATTGCTGGCGGCGCGACCGACTCTCTCGATTTTGTTATTTTGAAGACTTCAAACATCACCGCGAGTCCCGCGTCGATTTCAGGTAAAATAGGCGGAACAGTTGTCGGCGGCGGTTCGGTTTCTGATGACAAAAGCAATATTACACTTGGCCAGATCAATATTAATTCTTCAAATGCATCTGTTTTTGTTTTTAGTGTCAGCCCGGTGGCGCCGAGTTCCAACACTTCTTCAGCAGATGTAAACACCGGTCAGCTTTTTAAGATTGCGGTTGAAATTAAAAATGACCTGCAGGAAGATGTTGCCAATGTTCTTGTTCAATTGACATCAGATAACAGTTCAATTATTCCGTTAACGCAAAGATTAATTCCTTTGATACCGGAAAATGAAACTCTGTCGGACACGTTTGATGTGCAGGCTTCTATCACGCCGATTGGCGAAGAGGTGTTCTCGGCGCGAATTCTTAGCGCGTTTGCTGTGGATCAACAAGCCAACGCTGTCATCGGCGCCAGTCGGGACAGCGCTACAACAGTAACCATTGTAAACCCAGCGCAATTATCTGTCAGCTTTGATCCTGTCTTCAAAAAAAATCAAACAGCGGGTAAAGTTTTTACAGTTGGCGCGATTGTTAGCAAAGGTGAAAGCCCCAGATCAGAGGTTGATAATTCCGGACAGCTTACCTTAACGATTCCACCTGCTTATGTTTTGCAACCGGGATTTACTGAAGCGGCAGGCTTTACAAATATTGACGTAAGGGATAAGATTGCCATCACATGGGATGTTCTTGCGCCTTTAGTCGGTCAGGTTAACCCGGACTCTTTCATTGTGTCAATAGCGAGTCCGCCCCTGGATCAAAACACTGGTTTGCCTGCTGTGGTTGCTGTAGATAAAGATACACAAGAAGTTGTTATCCTTGATATTGGATTGGCGCTCACGGATTTATCCATAATAAGCCCGGCTGGCGCAAAAGACAGCACCCTGTCAACAAGGCAAGACTTTACCTTGCAGGCTACCGTCAATCAAACAGAAATTATAAAAAATACGAACGCAACACTCGAAGAAAGAGCCGGCTTTAAAGCGGTTACCTCCCTCGTGCAAAATCCTTTTTCGGCGGAAAACGATTCTACTTTGCTGACATTTCGATGGGTAGTGAATGTGGATACGGATAACCCGTTCCAGGATACATTGATTGTGACCATTGGCGGCGTCGTTCAGGGAACGGCTCAGACAGTTCGCGATACAATGCGAATTCCTTTGACCGTGTTAACCAGGCCAGATTTGGAGTTCACCTCTTTTCGGGCGGTAAATTTACCTGGCCTGGATCCTGTAAGGGCTAGCGTTGGTCAGGAGTTTACACTTCAGGCGCTGATCGGCAATAATGGTCAAGCCGGAGTTGAAGGCAGCGGTGAGTTGCAGCTTGACCTTAGTCGCGCTCCGGGGATTACACTTGTTGCCGGAGAAAACGCAAGCCAATCTTTTGTTCCGGGAATTGCAGTATTGTGGCGGGTTAAAGCTTCCGCTGTGCCAACTGATTTAGACACGATAACGGCTAATATTACAAGTCTTCCAAAGGATGAAAACTTTAATTCACGGGATGTTGTTTTGGCTCCTCGCGATCGAAATCGTTCTATTAATATTGTGGTTGGTGACGCAGGGGTGATTGCCGTGGATTCAGTTTGGGTGTCAAGTCCTCCCGGCGCGGCGGAAAGTCAACAGTTTTCAACAAGTCAAACCTTTACAATTAATGCCAAAGTAAGGTGGGATAATGTTTATCAGGGTCTGCTTAAGCTTAACCTGCCTGATGGCTATGAGAAAGATCCGCTGGAATTTCAAGTTACCGAGGGTTTCGGTGTTGATGGTGAAAGGGAATTGATTATACCCAATATTCGTGTTCCTTTCAATGCCAGAACGGAAAAAGAACCCATCATATTATTCACAGAAGGAAAAGATGATAGTGATCGGGGAAAAGACGCAAACACCGATGCGGACACATTGTTTTTCTCGGTCGTAAATGCGGCGGTGCTGAACTTTTCCGCAGAAATTGATCGCCCGGAGTCTGCAAAAGATACACGCCTTACAGTTGGCCAGGAGTTCGTCATTAAGGCTACACTGGGCAAGAATCTCAACTCAGCTCCAGTTACCGGAACAGATGAAATAGAGATAACTGTTCCGGCAAATTATAAATTCAAAGACATGCCTGAATCTGTAAGAAAGGACACTCTTTCAGTATCTGCCGGAGGAAACGTCGAATGGACACTGGTTGCGCCGGATGCGCCACATGACCAGGCGGCGTTAATATCTGTAAATGATATTGTTGTAAGCCGTAACACACGTGATGTTTATACAGGTTTGCTTGCCCCGCTTACAGATAATGTAAGGAAGGTGCAAATCGCGGTTACCACACGCGGCGCAAGTTTAACAGCTAAGGTGCTGAGCGCTCGAACACCTAGCGGGGTTCCCAAAGGCGCAAAAGGGGTCGGTTTATTTGGTTTGGAATTTAGCAATACAGATGATGATACAGTCTTGGTTTCAAGCATCTTATTGTCGGTTAAGTCGAACGGCTCAACAAATATTTCTCCGAACGGTGTTTTGTCAGGAATAAAAGTTGTTGATTATTCTGATTCAGTGAATGTTTTCCTGCAACTGAATTCAATGCCTGGCGAGAATCCTCTCACTTTGAATTTTTCACCGCCTCTTGCTGTCTTTTCGAGTACTCCGCGGCGAGTGGAGTTTTTGGTTGATCTCCTGGCGGAGCCGACTACAAATAATTTTATGCTCTACATAGCAAATGCAAATGAAAGCATCGTGGCCAATGTTCTTAATTCTATCAAGCCTGTTGAAATTACCAATGAGAATGGAACCATAGCGACCGATCTTATGACAGAAGTTGAGGTTATTGGCATTACGGAATCCGGCTTTACAAATAGTTTTTTAAATTATCCCAATCCTTTTGGTTATAGCGATAGGCCTGAAACAATCTTTAATTATAATTTGCTTGAAAATTCTAAAGTGAATATTCGAATTTATACACTACTTGGACGTTTGGTTTGGAGTAGTCCGGTTTATGAAGCCGACACAAGTCAAGGAAGAAGGGGAGGGCATGATAATGATATTAAATGGGACGGCAAAAATGACAAGGGGTATGATGTGATAAGTGGAATTTATGTTGCGGTAATTACGACCAATCAGGGGACGGCGAGTACAAAAATCGCTGTTGCGAGGTAAGTGTTATGAGTAATGACAAACATTTAAAGATATTGACTTTCGCTCTATGCTTTATTATTGTTGGTATTGTTTTTCAACCTTTGACGGCTCAAGATGGCGCTGGTGGAACCAGCTCTCTACTAATTGATGGCGGCGTTGGAGCTCGCGCAATTTCATTAGGAAAGGCCTTCGTGGCTGTTTCAGATGATCCAACTGCCGTATACTGGAATCCCGGCGCTTTGGCTCTCCTTGAAAAACAAAGCGTAAGTTTTTTTTATAGCGGGTTGAACTTCGGCGCATCTTACGGTTTTGTGGGTTTCGTTTATCCCACATTAAATAAAGGTGCCTTGGGTTTTGGTTGGACTCGGCTTGGAACCGACGGCATTCAGGAATATGCAAAAGAAGCTGCGATTCCGTTGGGAGGCTTGCAAAGCGGAGGAATTGATGAGTTTTACTTTTCCTATGCAAGTTCCATTACAAACACCTTAAGTTTAGGTGGCAGTGTGAAATTATTTCGGCAGGATATAGGGGTTCAACAACTTTCTGATACGGGATTTGGCGTTGACCTTGGAGCTATTTATCGACCCGTATTTGATATTGAAATTCTGCGTGACATTGCATTTGGCGTTAATATACAAAACATTATTTCTCCACGCATTAAATTGATAGAAAGAACCAAAGCAAATTCAATTAACTTGAAAATTGGCTTGGCTAAAATACTCCCTTTTGGAGAAGACGGCAATGGTGTGAGGTTGTCGCTTGATCTGAACAAAGGGGATGCGGTTGGTGTTTCGACAACCTATCATGGCGGCCTCGAATATATTTTTCAAGGCAAGGCAGGTATTCGTTTAGGTTATAATGACGGGCAAATGGCTTATGGCGGCGGTGCTAAATATCGTAATTTTTATCTCGACTATAATTTCGGCAGCTTTTTTGATAGCCAGGATTTCAATCCAAGCCATCATCTTTCTGTCACAATTGATTTTGGGAAAAGTCGAAGCGACAGGATTCGTTTTGCTCGTGAAAAAAGGGAAAGAGACCTTCAAATACGTGTTGAAAACGAACTTTGGTTTAACGGAGAAACCGAATTTAATAACAATATGGAAGGTGGTCGCGATAAATATGAAAGCGCCGACTACTTGCAGGCTTACGTTGACTTTACCAACGCGCTTGAGGCGGCCGAATCAATGCATGAAATTGCCATGCGTTTGAGTGGGAACTCTGTTGAGGATGTAGACGCTACAATCAGAGTTCAGGCGGCAAACGACGCGATGACAAATGCGAAGAAATTTCAAAAACTTGCAAATGAACATAGCGAAGCTGAACAAGAAAAAAACATGAAGCGGATTATCCTTGAAGCAAGGGAATCCACGCGTGAAAGTGAATTGCAAATGTTTGTTTTCGATCATAAAGAAAAGGGTGTGGCTTTTTTCAAAGGCCAGAACTATGGAGTTGCTATTCGTGAATGGCGTTTAGCTCTTGAGCGGATTAATAGCGTTAAGTTTGAAAATGCTCCTGGTTGGCTGGCGGATGTCAAATCACAATTAATGAGTGATATAGTCACGGCTGAAAAACAATTGCAAGGCAACATCAAACAGGCAATGCGCAAGGCTGAGTCGTTGTACAAACAAGGTCGGCGTGTGCAAGCGCTTCGCATTTTAGATGAACTATTGTCCCGTGTTTCCGCATCTGAAAGCAAAGAAGTGGAGCGTCGAATTCAACGTTATCAAAGTGAACTAAACTTTGATCAAAAATTTGCCGAAGGTATGAAACATTACCAGGAAAAAAAGTGGAAAGAAGCAGTGGCTGCGTTTAAGGATGCTTTAACGGATAGGCCAAAGGATGATAAAGCAAAAGAATATTACGACGATGCATATGCGCGTTCAAAGGCAACAATACAGCAAATGTCGCAGGAGTTGCGGCTAAAATATTCACGAGGCGTTGCCTTTTACGCAGAAGGTAAATATCAGAAAGCCTTGGATGTATGGAATAGCCTTCGGGAGGAGCAGCCCTATAATATGACTATTCTCGAATCGATTGACCGTGCAAAAGCCAAGATGAATTAATATATGTTTAAAGGCGTTGAAAAAAGGGAGCTTAAAGTTCCCGCTCATATTGACTACCTTGGAGATTTGCGCGATTTTATTACTCAAATCGGGCGAAGGAATAAATTTTCTGATAAGGTAGTCAACGCCTTTAAACTGTCTATTGATGAAGCGGCAACCAATATCATACGACATGCTTATCGTGACTCGGAAGGTATGATTACTATCCGCGCGGTCGTCAAGAAAAGTAGCCTGACTTTAAGTATTATCGATCAGGGCATGTACTTTGACCCGAAGCGGGTTAAGGATCCGGATCTGAATCGTTACATCGATATCGGAAAAAAGGGCGGGCTTGGCATTTTTATAATGCGCAAGTTGATGGATGAAATTGATTATCGCAAAACCGAAGAGGGCAATGAGCTTAGAATAACAAAATACCGTGATCAGCCGAACCGGTTAAGTGTCATGGAGTCTGTTTCGACGATCCCGTTTTCAATAAAGGCAAAATTCTTTTTTCGAGCCGTCGGAATTATTACGCTGATTGTTGCTGCCGGATATTTGTATTTTTTTTTTAAAACAGACGATCAATTTCGTTCGGATTTTTTAGGAGCTTCCCGTTCTACAAGTCGTTTGATTGTTAACGGCATTTCAAGTTCGCTCGATAGTCCGGATGATTTTTCGATTTTAGGATTGGTGGAAATCATCGGGCCGCTTGAGGCCGAGTATATCAAAAAACTGGGCATCGTTCATAAAATTGTTGTTGAAGACAGCGCCGGGCTTATTGCATATAGCACAAACGTAAGCGAAAACCTCGGAATGTTCCAACGCCCTGAAGGCTATTTTAACGCTGACGATCAGGTTTACAAATACGCTATTAACCGGAAAGGTGAACCTTTTTATGAGATCGAAACCAATCTGTCTGTTCCGGTGGAAGATCGATTTTCCGGGAAAAAAATACAGCTCAACGGAAAAACCCACATTTTTTTCTCAGGGAAATCTCTTGAGAAGGAAATAGTAGCTGCTCGCCTTAATATTTTACAACTTACACTGATTATTCTTGCGGTAAGTTATGTCGGCATTGCCCTGCTAATTTACCTTGTTATGAACCCTTTTCGTAAACTTTCGGAGTGGATCAAGACACTTGGACAGGGCGAGGAGTTTGAAGATGAAGTTGATATCGACGCTTCCTCAGAGATTGGGGAAATTGCCCGCGCATTTAGTGATATCCAAACTAAGTTCCGCAAGTCTCAGCGCAACCTGGCGGATCAGGAACGTCTGCAAAAGGAAATGCAGGTTGCTAAAGAAATTCAACAAACGCTTCTGCCAACGGATTTCCCTGAATTAGAAGGCTATCAACTTGCGGCTTTCTACGAAGCGGCTAAAGAGGTTGGCGGCGATTATTATGACTTTGTTGAGGTAGATCAGGACACCGTGGGCATTGCGGTTGCTGATGTTTCGGGGAAAGGGGTTCCGGGTTCTCTGGTTATGACTATGATTCGCACGGCTCTCCGCACCGAAGCGCGTGGCGTAAAGGACGCGGCTGAAGTGCTCGCCAAGGTAAATGAATTTGTCAGCAATGACATCAAAAAGGGGATGTTTGTCACTGTTTTTTATCTGATTATTGATTCAAAAAAACGTCGGTTGAATTACGCCAGCGCAGGACATAACCCAATGATTCTGTACCGGGGCAGTACCAAACAGACGTACTACCTCAATCCAAAAGGTTTCCCTATCGGCGTTCAGTTGCCGGATAAAAACTATTTCCGACGATATATTGAATCTGATACAATTCAATTGACCCGTGATGATATATTGCTGCTTTATACCGATGGCATTACCGAAGCGATGAATTCTCGCCGCGAGCTTTATGGTGAAGGTCGATTACAAACGGTTTTGATGGATTATGGAAACCTCCCGGTTGCGCAGTTTTCGGATAGACTGAAAGACAGTATCTATGCGTTTACAGAGGGAGCGGCGCAATATGATGACATTACTTTGGTGGCAGTTAAGGAGGAGTCGACCCGAGAAGAAGATGAGCTGCGGCGCGCCAAAGAAGTTTATCAAATGATCTCAGAGGGGTCAACTATTAGAGATGCCTGCCAAAAATCCAATCTTACCACCTATGCCTACACGAATAAATATAGAAAAATCTTTAATGAACAAGGCATAGATGCCTTTGAGCTGGATGAAGCCATTGCAGTCGAGGCCAAGCATTTAAGCATTGAGCAAAAAACTAAAATCTTTGATATTGTTCAGCGCTCCCCGGAGTTTGGCGCAGCCCGAATTCGAGAGGTGTTGAATACAGAGGAGTATAGTTTTCTTGAATTGCCTGAAAGTAAAATATATGATGAATTGGTCAGAAGTCGCCTGAATACGCGCGCCCTGCGGGAAGGCTATGTTGCCAAGGCTAAACGCAACAAACGTCGGCTTAAACCTCCGGGCACACCGTTCATGTCGTTGGACGGCAAAATTATTCTTAAGCAGCCCGACTTGCCCGACTTCGGGCTTGACCTGCCGCCTAAAAAGGAAATTGCTGAACCGGAAAAAGCGAATGAAGTTATTCAGTCCGATGTTACATTGGATATGGGCGAAGGTGGTATTGAAAAAGAGGCCGCAGAAGTTGAATCTGTCTTTGCCGAATTTGATACGGAAGATTTGCTTAACGCCCCGCTTGAAGAATTGTTGGCAAGTGATCAGGTTGAGATGTTAGAAAACCCTGATGACTCAGAAACGGAAGCCGAACTTTCTACTGATACGGAAGTCGAGTTTTCTACTGAGTTTGAATCTGAAGGAGATTATGATCTTGCTGTTTTGGAGACGGAAGTTTCTTCTGAAAGTCAAACAGATGAAAACATTATACCCGATTTTCCGGAAACTGTGGAAGGCGATTCATTGCTTGAGGATTTCACCTTTGAAGAACTTTTTGAGTTCGAGGGGGCAGCTGATGATATTGAGGATGGACTAAATGGCATTAGCGAGGCTGAAACGAATGACAAGACCCTTGATAGCGTTGCGGTGAGTGCGGATGAAGAAATGGTGAAAGAGGAAGTTTGGGCAGACGAAAAAAATGACGTTGATGATTTTGAGTCTGATAAAATAACCAAAACTGTCGAAGTTGATATTTCCAGTCAGGAAACGAGCGATGAGTATGAAGTGGGCGATGAAGTTTCATTAACAGCTTCGGTGGAGGAGCTGTTAGACGAGCGTGAAACGGAAGATATTGACGACGACAATGATGACTTTGTCGATAGCTCAGATGTGGTGGAAGTAGAAAAGAATAGTGAACCTGAAGACGCGACACAATACATAGAATTAGATAAGGATACCGTTTCGTTTTCAAGTTTAATACAGTCATTTGATGATGAAATCGTCTATTTTACTGACATGGAAGATAACTTGTCAAATGGCAGTGACAAGGAACTGGAAAATAATCTTACCAGAGAGTTCGTTGAAGAACCCCATGAAAGTTCCGACATAGAGGTTAGTAACGGCGCCAAAGTGAATGGAGTCGAACAAACTGGTGTAGCCCATGAAGACAACGTAGACAGGGAAACCGTATTATTCGATGGCATTAAATTCTATAAAGAACATGATTATGATCAGGCTATTCATGAATTGAAAAAAGTAATACTTTCTTTTCCAGACTATAAAGAAGCGCATAGTATTTTGGGCAACGCCTATTTTCGAAATAAAATGTTTAATGAAGCAGCCATTGAATATCAAAGGGTTAAAGAGATTGATCCAAAAGATATTACGGCTTATGAAAATATGGGCGTTATTCACGCCAACAGGGGAGAATACCGACAAGCTGTCGGAGAATGGAAAAAAGTGATTGAGTTGAGTCCCAATCGAACTGATATTGAAGACAAGATTAGGAAAGCTCTGCGACTTATATAAAATGTTTAGTTTGGATTGTTGGTGATTAACAATCCAGGCGACATTTATGTGGAATATTAGAACAATTAGATGTTGTATGATTTATTTTATTGTTTTTTAATGGATTTAAATTGATTTGTACTTGTTTATGTTTTCGCAATTAAATAAATTGATCCCCTGCAAGGGAAGTAGACGTTTTTTTAGAAACTCTGACTTATTTAGCTATAATAGACGACGTTTGGTATTGACTTTTTTTATAGTTTGTTCTATATTTTTGGTTCACTACTTCCAAATTATCTTATCGCTTTAGGAGCCATACCATGGAAGGCATACAAGTGTCTTTAGAAAAGGCCGGATCTCTTCAAAATATATCCGTGATAAAGGTCGGAGGATATATCGATACAACGACATCCGCAGAATTAGAACACGCGCTATCTTCAGTGCTAAAGGCCAATAATTTCAATATTATTATTGATCTCGGTAATGTTGATTATATAAGCAGCGCCGGATGGGGAATATTTATTAGTGAAATTAAAGGTATTCGTGAACGCCACGGCGACTTGAAGCTCATCAAAATGATTCCAGATGTTTATGAGGTTTTCGAGTTGCTTGAATTCCATTATATATTGAAAGCCTTTGATTCATTGCCGGAAGCAGTTTCTGACTTTGATAATGGGGTGAGTTCTTCAACAACTCTGCGGGCTCCTGTACAGGAGTCAACTATTTCGAATCACCAGGCTGAATCTTCACCTGCCCAAACAGCGAGTGCTTCTGTAAACCAGGCGGCTTCCGGTTTTTCAGCCACTGATGGAGGCTTGGTGACGATTGAAGAAAAGCTTAAACAAATTATTGTGGAAAAACCTGACGCAGGACTTTTTCAGATAATAAAAAATCTCAATTCACCGCGTTACGGAAATATCAAATTGGGGTGGTTTGAAATGCGAAAATATTTGAAGCAATTAAATCTTGAATCAAAGAAAAAACGGGTTGATTTTTTTAAAAACCGTGCCGCATTTTAGATTAAATATTCAATCCCCACACTGCAAAGCAAGTATACGTTTGTATTCTTTTTCTCATCTTATCTAAAGCAATTTCTTTGTTTGTTGATCATGTAAAAATTCGGATAAAATCCGGCAATGGCGGAAGCGGCTGTGTTAGCTTTCGGCGCGAGAAACACGTGGCAAAAGGCGGCCCGAATGGCGGCGATGGCGGAACAGGAGGCGATATCCTTTTTAGCGCCACTGCTAATATGGCCACACTTTTGGATTTTCGGTACCGTCCTACTTTTAAAGCTGGAAACGCCGAACATGGTAAAGGAAGCAATAAACATGGGAAAAACGGCGCTCATTTAACTGTTAATGTTCCCATCGGCACAGTAGTCAAAGATGTTGAGACGGGTGATTTGATTGGTGATTTAACGGAGAATGGTCAGGAGCTTCTTATCTTGAAAGGTGGACGGGGAGGAAAGGGCAATGCCCGTTTTGCCTCTTCTACAAACCGAGCCCCAAGAGAGTGGCAGCAGGGGGAGTTCGGCCTTGAAAGAGAACTTGAACTGGAATTAAAACTTATCGCTGATGTTGGCCTTGTCGGGCTGCCGAATGCTGGAAAGTCCACCCTGATTTCAAAAATATCAGCTGCGAAACCTAAAATTGCTGATTATCCGTTTACCACACTTCAGCCTAATTTGGGTATTGTCAGGTATTATGATATCGGCTCCTTTGTAGTTGCCGATATTCCAGGTATTGTCGAGGGAGCGCACACCGGGAAAGGGTTAGGGCATGAATTCCTTCGTCATATTGAGCGCAGCGGCGTGTTGTTGGTTCTTGTTGAGGCGTTGTCCGAAGATGTTCTGGCGGATTATCATATGTTGTTCAACGAACTTGATAAATATGACAGTGATTTGCCTAAACGCATCAGTGCGCTTCTAATTACCAAGTCAGATTTGTTGGGCGAAGAAGTAGAAAGAAAATTTACGGTTTCCAAGGTTCCTTATTTTTATGTTTCGAGTATGACAAGCGAAGGGTTGCCTGCCTTAATTGAATTCCTTTGGCGTCGTTTGCAGGAACAGAAAAGTGATGAAAGTTGACATCGATGAATTAAAGGCGCTTTTGAGTTTGTCGACAATTCAGGGAATTGGATCGAATAAACTACGCGCTCTGATTCGTTTTTTTCAATCGCCGACAGAAGTGCAAAAGGCATCCGTTGCCAGCCTTTGCCGTGTTTCAGGTGTGGATCGTAAACTTGCCACAAACATTAAAGGCTCTGATAATTTGTCTTTTGCTGAAAGACAAGTGGAGCTTGCTGAAAAACAGAATATCAAAATCTTGTCCTACTGGCATGATTCATACCCTCAACTGTTGAAGCAAATATATGATCCGCCGGTTTTGCTGTTTATAAAAGGCGATTTTAATGAAAAAGATGCGCTCGCTATTGCGGTTGTAGGGACAAGACAACCTGATAATTATGGACAATTGGCTGCTGCTAAAATCGCCGGAGAGTTGGTGGATAAAGGGATTTCTGTTGTCAGCGGACTTGCTTATGGAATAGATACAATTGCTCATCAAACCGCCGTTGCCAGAGGCGGGCGCACTATTGCGGCGCTTGGCTCGGGACTTGATGTTATTTATCCCGCATCAAATATAAAGTTGGCGGAAAAAATAGAGCAAACGGGCGTTCTGTTATCAGAATTTCCAATGGGAACCGGCCCTGATCGAGGCAATTTTCCACGTAGAAACAGGATTATTAGCGGGCTAAGCCTCGGAGTCGTGGTGGTTCAAGCAAAGAACAAGAGCGGTGCGCTCATTACGGCTAAGATGGCCTTGGAGCAAAATCGGGAAGTATTCGCTGTTCCCGGCTCCATTTACAATGAACAAAGCGTTGGAACCAATCAATTAATAAAAGAAGGCGCCACTCTGGTTGCGTCTGTTGACGATATTATTGCGGAAATTCACGCTCTGCAAGTTTTCGGCTCTGAAAACGTTGTAAACATCCCCGATTTACAGTTAGAAGGTGATGAGGCGGTAATTATGAAGGCGCTCTCCTATCAACCAGTGCATGTCGATCGGGTTGTAAAAATAACCCGACTTTCCACGCCATCAGTACTCTCACATCTATTGAGCCTTGAATTGGCCAATCTTGTTAAGCAACTTCCCGGCAAAATGTTTGTTCGTGTTTAGTTCACTATGAAAAATGTTTTTCTCCTGTTAATCTTTCTTCTGCTGCAAGTGATGGTTGCTGTGTGTCCGGCGCAAGTTTTGTTGTCGGAAGCAGTCGAGAGCTTATACCGGTTAAATTTTTGTGGTGAAGAGGTTCCGCTTAAAAAACAATCGGTGCGTGAACGTTTCGAAAAGCAACTTTTACTAACACTGCAGGATCGCGCCCAGGTCATTTTGTGGATAAAGCGCTCCGGACGATATTTGCCCCATATTCAAGGGATGTTAAAAAAGTATCGGTTGCCGGAAGATTTAAAGTATGTTGCAATCATAGAAAGCGCGCTCCGTCCACATGCCGTGTCAAAGTCAAATGCAGTCGGTTTTTGGCAGTTTACCGCCGGGTCCGCTAAAAATTATGGTTTGCGAGTCGATTCGGAAATTGATGAACGACGGAATATTTTTAAGTCGACCAAGGCTGCAATTCACTACTTTAAGCAGCTTTATCAAATCAATGGCTCATGGACGCTTGCCGCTGCCGCGTACAATATGGGCGAGAACGGCCTGGAGACAGAAATTCTCATGCAGGGTGAAAGCGATTATTATAAATTGTATTTGCCTTTGGAAACGCAAAACTATGTTTTTCGCATCTTATGTGCGAAGCTGATTTTGTCGAATCCAAAGAAGTTCGGTTTCGAGCCAAAACTTATTCGCGTTTATCCTGAGTTTGAGTTTGACAAGGTGAAGTTTACCAGTAAACATGATATAGAGCTAAAGGATATTGCTCAGGCGGCCGGAACCCACTTTAAACAAATTAAGGAATTAAATCCGGAGATTCGTGGGTATCACCTGGCCACAGGTGTGAGTGAGGTACTTGTTCCAAAGGGCGCAGGCAAGGGTTTTTATCGAAACCTGGGGCAACTTGAAAAGCAGAATCGTAATAATGACAGGAAGGTCATTTACGTTATCAAGTCTGGAGATAACCTGTCAACGATTGCCGACCAGTTCAACGTCTCCGTGGGCGCGCTATTGATATGGAATAAGATGAAATCCACCGAAAAACTCTATCCAGGCAATACGCTCCTTATAAAGCCCTGACCAACAGATGGTTAACTGTTACGCATGGTAACTATTCAGTCTGTTCAGGCCAAATTAATATATTTGAATGTAGGCGCGCTGGTACAGTGCATCGGTAAGCATCCGGCGAACTACACCTTTTCTGAGTAACTTCCTTTTCCTATTTTGAGCTATACGATAAAACCGAAAAGGAGAATTCACCATGCAAGTTCCCGGTAAAACTCGCGCGCGCTATCGGCAG
>Ga0316187_10000094_pt1 | contig 53826 bp, 34 predicted proteins | sample CroRivburrow1_MG_FD_204927 | JGI IMG/M metagenome (GOLD analysis project Ga0316187, IMG submission 204927) | Coastal sediment microbial communities from Maine, United States - Cross River worm burrow 1 | ecosystem: Environmental > Aquatic > Marine > Coastal > Sediment | place: USA: Maine...
CTCAAAACCGCGCAGGAAGGGCCAAATACCCCGAAGGGCGGCTCAAAACCGCGCAGGAAGGGCCAAATACCCCGAAGGGCGGCTCAAAACCGCGCAGGAAGAGCCAAATACCCCGAAGGGCGGCTCAAAACTACGCAGGAAGGGTCAAGTACCCCGCAGGACGGCTCAAACTTCCGCAGGACGGGTCAAAACAAGGCCACATCGTCACAGACGATGTACTCCAAATTATTGGTCAGACAAGGCAAGGACTAAAGTCCGCCGGGAAGGGCGACAAATCTCTCACAAGCAAGAATAATTCGCCTGCACAGTAAAATGTTTGTTTTTATTTTTTAACCAGCTTAATCAAGCTGCCTCTGTGAGAGAGACCTTTTTTAACGGAAACGATGGTTCTACCGGCTTTGAGTTGTGGAAAACCGACGGCACCGCGACCGGAACGGTTCTGGTAAAGGACATTAACCCCATTGGGTATTCTTACCCTGGAGACTTGCTAAATCTAAATGGCGCGCTGATTTTTAGCGCCACAACTCCTAGTTTCGGCAAGGAGTTGTGGACAAGCGACGGTACGCCTGGTGGCACGTTTTTGTATGAAGACATTGTGCCGGGAACAGACTCCTCCTTCCCTCAAGAGGTAACGGCCTCGAATAATATGCTTTACTTCACCACCGTTGATCATGAAATTTGGGTGAAGAAGTCGCCGCTGGTCGCAAGGTTGACGCCGAAGAATCCGCCTATTACTTTGCCAGTGTCCGGAGGCTCGTTTGAGTTTGATGTTTTGATTCAAAATGAGTCTGGCGCAAGCGTGGTTTTCGATTATTGGACTTATGCCAGAAGAAGTTCTGGTGGGGAGACAGATCCATTGCAAGGCTCGTTTAGCATAACATTGAAGCCCGGTGCAAAATTCAACAATAGCTTGGCGCAGACCGTTCCTTCTTTGGATCCAGACGTTTTTGACTACGTTCTGAAGGTCTAGTAACGGGAAGACTTTTGCCAGTGACAAATTTCAGTTCACAGTATCGAGTTCTGCTGCAAAGACGGCGAGCCTCGCCGGCAACAACGCACAGTCGTGGATTTTCAAGGCAGGCGAAGAAGTTATTTTAAATCAAACTGTGGCTGATAGGGCGCGTACTTCGAATCACCCGGATAAATTTTTTCTCTCTCAAAATTATCCGAATCCATTTAATCCAAGTGAAACACATAGCGTAAACTATACTTTTAATGAATTTACGGTCTTATTTTACGTTTAATCAACAGAGTCAGTTATAAAGTAAATATTTTTTTCGTATATGCCGGAAACGTTGCAGTTTATCTTGCCAGGCTTGATTCATGGCCGCCACATCGCCGCGATTTACAATGGTTTCCCTTACAATACTGTCGCCGCACAAACGATCAAAGTGACTGATATGCCATTGCAGACTGTCAGGATATGTTTTGTGGATGACATCAACAATATGCATTCCGGTCAGGAAAGGCTGGAAGATTTTTCGGTTCAGCGCCTTGAGGCTGGCGCCTCTGCAAAGTTGTCCTTTGTACTTTGGGTGTTCCGCAACGCCTGGAATTGCCGCAGGGACAAATGTTGTATCGTGGAAAATAACGCCGGGAAGGTTTAACGCATTCAAGCTTTGGGTTAGCTTGCGTTCATCAAGCCAGGGCGCGCCAAAAAGAAGAAAAGGGGTTTCGGAGCCTCTTCCTTCTGAAACGTTGGTTCCCTCAAGAAGGCAAATGCCGGGATACACCAGCGCAGTTGTCAGGTCAGGCATATTGGGCGAAGGCTTAATAAATTCCAGCCCCGTCTCATCATACCATTGCGCGCGTCTCCAATGCGTCATTGCAACGACCTCAAGGTCTGCATGAACGCCATTTTTAAGCCATCCCTCCTCATTAAAAAGGCGGGCTAATTCTCCCACAGTTAAACCATGACGCACAGGAACAGGGTAGAGGCCGACAAAGGAAGAAAACTGCGGGTTCAGGAGATTGCCTTCCATGTCGACGCCATTGATTGGATTCGGTCGGTCGAGCACAATAAATTGTTTATCTTCTTCCGCCGCAGCCTCCATCGACAACGCCATCGTGTAAATATAGGTGTAAAAGCGAGCCCCGATGTCCTGGATATCGAACACGAGCACATCAATATTTTCCAACATTGCCTTTGTCGGCTTTTTGTTTTTTCCGTACAAGCTGTAAATTGGGATTTTTCGGGTTGAACCAGATTCCGAATCGATTTTTTCGCCCGCCTCCGCAAGGCCTTCTATGCCATGTTCCGGACTAAAAAGCGCGTTGACGGTCACTGTTGGCATTTGCCTGAAAACGTCGACAATATGTTCTTTTTTCTGATTATAAGCCGTGTGGTTTGTGATGACGCCGACCCGTTTGCCTGCAAAAAGAGATTGATATTGCGAAATTCGATCAAGTCCGGTTTGGACTGAAGATGTTTGGCAAGCGCTGAAAAGAAAAGAAAATAACACGATAGCCGCTTGTGCGGCGGCGGACTTGACAGCGGATGACCTGAAACGCAGCTTCTGACAGCGTTTTTTGTTTTTGTTGCTCATAGAAATAACCCCAACTATAACTGCAAAGTGATGACTATATTTTGATGAATATTTTTTTTCGGTGCAAAATTGTCATGATGCCCAGCCAGAACAGAACAGTGACCAGCGCAAACGCCAGAGAACCGTTGAATGCGCTGAACCAAGAGGCAAATAAACTCTCATAGATCCATGTTTTAACAGAAATGGCGCCGGCGGCGTCAACTTTGACCAGGCCTATGATGCGGGCGAGCAGGCCGGAGAGCATAAAGACAGTGATTGAATTCATGCCGAAAACAATGGCGAAAAATGCCCATTTTCGATATTTCTTCACCTCGATTAGCCAATAGCAAACCCCCAGAAATTGTAAAGCGGCTCCCGACGTAAAAATGACAAAGGAGCTGGTCCAAAGACTTTTGTTGATGGGAAACCAAATATGCCCAAATAACCCGATGAGAATTGCGTACCATCCGCCGACAAACAACCAGCCGACAATATCTCGCTTGTCGAGACCGGACTGTAAGAATCGGCCAGTCAAAACACCGGTCAATGCGGTGGCAATAGCAGGAATTGTGCTGAGCAGTCCCTCAGGATCCCAACTTTCTTTCCACATATGCCCGTGCAGCAATTTGTTGTCGATAAACGCGGCAAGGTTTCCTTCAACACTGAGATTACCCGCGCCAAATCCTGGAACAGGAACCAGTTTCATCAGCCCCCAATATAAAACCAGTAAGCCGGAGGTTGTCCAGATTTGACCTTTAAGGTTGGTGTTTACAGTAATAAGAGCGGCGAAAAAATAGACAATCGCAATTCTTGGCAGAACTCCGACCACGCGTATGGTTGAGAAGTCAAAGTATGGGAAGCCGCTTAAAAATAACCCCAATGCGTAGATGATCAGCGTTCGTCTGATTATTTTGATGTAGATTGTTCGTTTCAGCGCGCGGTTGTTCTCTGGCTTCGGCAAAGAAAAAGTCATTGCCACGCCAACAATGAAGAGAAAGAAGGGAAAAATAAAATCCGTTGGTGTCCAGCCATGCCATTCGGCATGCCGCAGCGGCGGGTAAACATGCGCCCAACTGCCTGGATTGTTTACGAGGATCATTCCGGCAATTGTTACGCCCCGGAAAGCGTCGAGTGATGTGAGCCTTTCTTGCAGGATTGCCTCTGCTTTTTGTTTGAAGGAACTGATTGCGACATCGTGGCTTCAAAAGCAGTTGACGCCTCAGTTTCGATAAATTATTTGAATGACTGCCTGAGTTTTAACTTTAAGAATCTATATCTTCACTGACTAATACTTTCTTACTCATTTGTGAACTTTTAGCGCTTTTTCAAAAGCGAGGCGGCGTTTCGGGATCTGCAAATCATATTGTTAACTTCAAATTTGATTGGTGAACTCCTTGCGATAATTTCTTGGGCTTGACCGGTGATGCTCCAGAAACCTCCTGTTAAAATTCGACACGTTATTAAACCCGACTTCATAACAGATTTGAGCGATGGTTAGATCGCTTTCGATTAACAATCGACTGGCGCGTCCAATGCGCAGCTCATTAACAAAGTCGATAAATGTTTTGCCGGTTGACCTTTTGAAAAAGCGACAAAACGCAGTTCTGCTCATGGAGGCGATTGCCGCCGCGTCTTCCAGCCGAATTTCTTGTTTATAATTTTGATTAATGTAAGTGCAAACCCGATCAATACGACTTTGTTGGGTTGCAGGCAAATTATTATCAACGAATTCGATGCTGGACAATGTATGTTTGTGCCCTTCATCAGCCTTGCCGAGAATGTCTAAAATGGTCACGAGCTGCATAAGCCGGAAAATTCCATCGGAAGCGCGCATTTCGATCATTTTTCGGGCGACCAGATCGCGTGTTTTGTCGGTGATTTGCAGACCTCTGTTCGACTTTTTTAGCAAATGATGAATTGCATGAAATTCCGGCGCGCTTTTAAAGTTTAGACCAGCCAGGTTTTCTGTGAATTGGATCAAAATGGCCTCCTGTTTGGTCGATTCGCCCATTCGTCCTGCCGGAGAATAGATGGTATGCGGCAAATCAGAGCCGATAAAAACCAAATCTCCTTCTTTATAATAGGAAATATTGTCGCCGACAAAGCGCTTGCCCCTGCTCTTCAGCATAAGCATTAGTTCATACTCCGGGTGACGATGCCAATTAAAGGGAAAAGACTCAATTTCTATCCATTTGTATTTGAATGAAGATTGCGGCGATGTGCTTAATTTTGCAATGATCGGTTGCATAACGAAAAAGTCCTATGTGATTTCTTGTTTGAGCCTGTAGAGCCGGTTCCGTATTGTTTTTGCAAGCTATCCTGCCGCTAATGGAAACAATGAGATACGTATAAAATATACGGATAAGTTGTCCCGGTCGCATGTCAATATGCGAAGGTAATATAGTATAAGTATTTGAAAAAAAAAAGGTAGAAATTTATGCCGGTTCAGGCGTTTATTTTGAAACCAAAATATTGAAAATAATATAAGTTACAGAAAGAAGCCAAGCCTGTTCGGCTACGGACATGGATTGAGTTCAGTAAATGTAGTCTCATTCAATGGTGGGATGAAATGTACTTTCTTGGTGTAGAAAGCGGCGGCACGAAAACAACGGCTATCCTGGTTGATGCGCAGAAAGGCATTCCTGTTCGGTCAATGGTTTTTCCACCCGGCAACATCGCGGTCATTGGCAAGGAAAAGACCAGTGAGCTGATTGATGAAATTTTGTCCGCGCTGGATGTGAAGAGTAAGTTGCATAAAATTGCCTGGTCTACTTTCGCTCTTGCCGGCGCGGGAAGAGAGGAAGAAAATCGCAACGCCAGAGAAATAATCAAAGCCAACGGAATTGAAAGATTCTCTTTAATGACCGACGCTGAAATTCTGAACTACGCGATTTTTGCTGATGAACCAGGTATTTTATTAGCGTCTGGAACAGGTTCAATCTGTGTCTTTAAGGACAGTGAGAATAAATACAGACGCAAGGGCGGCTGGGGCTACCTGCTTGGCGATGAAGGCAGTGGTTTTGATATCGGCAAAAAAGCCATCCAAGCTGCAATCGCCGAAGCCGAATCAGGAAAACAGTCCTCGGAACTCACCAGAAATTTGTTTCGCTTCTACAAGATTGACAAGCCGGCTGAATTAATTACTTTGGTTTACGCCACTGAAAATCCACAAAACAAAATCGCATCTTGCGCAAAATTAGTCTCTGAATTGGCTGAAGCGGCCGAGCCAAACGCTGTAGCGATCATTGACTCGGCCGTTGACGCGCTCTTGCTGCTCGCAGACAAAGCCATTGTTGAATCGGGTTTTCCGGCGCCATACAAAATAGCCCTCGCCGGCAGCGCGCTGACTGAGTCATCGATAGTCAATAAAAAGTTCAGAGAGCAGGCGCGGCGCAAGGGCATTCCATTTGAATATCTGCAACAAGAAATACATGCCGCTGCGGCGGCGGTTCTGTTTAGCATCCGTACAAGTGGACAAGCCGTCCACAACGAACTCAAGGATCGATTAAAACAAGTGACGTTTGAAGGACGCGGCTAAAGTAGCTCTACTTTTTTGAATCCGCTCTTTAAACAAATTTCAAAATCCGCCTCAGCGTGAGTCGGTAAGGTTTGCGCTTTATGGTAGTGACAGAAAAGAAACATGTTACGATTATAGATAAACGGTTTTTATTAAGACACATTAGCTGTGTAGTGCTAATTTTTTATTATCAACTTTACCAGAGGTATAAAATATGGACAGAAATTCTGTCAGGGGTATTAAAAGGAGGTGAACGGTTGACGCCCCGCTAATTGTTTTTAAATACTTTAGGAGATGTTGCTTCATATTTGATTTCTACTTACTTTTCTCAAGAGGGAGGCAAATTCAATGTCTAAGAAATTTTTATTATTTGCAGCGCTTTGTAGCTTTTTAAGCCTGCCTGTTCTCGCCTTTGCGCAGTTGACTGTGCAGGGAACGATTACAGACAGTGATGGCTCGCCTTTGCCCGGCGCAAACGTTGCTGTAGTCGGCAGCTTTTTCGGCGCGTCATCTGATGCGGAAGGAAATTATACAATCTTATTAAAACAACCCGGCCCTGAAACGACTATAGAAGCTCGTTTTATTGGCTACACCACTGTCCGCAAAGTAGTGGCGCAGTCCGGCGGTGTGGTTGACTTAAACTTTGAACTGGTTATGGATGCGTTAAGCTTTGACGATATTATCGTCACTGGAAGCGCGGCGCCCATCAGTAAAAGACAACTCGGCAATACCATTTCTACAATTAAGGGACAGGCCCTGGCCGAGTCTGGCGCGCTTGATGTTACGGGTTCGCTTTCCGGTAAATTTGCCGGCGTGCAGGTTACACAGAATTCAGGCGATCCGGCCGCAGGCATCAGTGTCAGGTTAAGAAGCGCCAGCACGGTGAATGGTGTTTCAGATCCGCTCTATATTATAGACGGCGTTATTGTTAACAACGAATCAAATAATCTTCTCGGTGTTGCAAGCGTGGTGCAAAACCGCCTCTCCGATATAAACCCGCAGGATATTGACCGGGTTGAAGTCATAAAGGGCAGCGCTGCTGCGGCGATTTACGGTTCAAGAGCGAGCAATGGCGTGGTGCAAATTTTTACCAAGAGAGGCCAACGCGGCAAGCCAAAGCTAACCTACGGCACAAGCGTCAATATAAACTCCCTGCGCAAGAAAATTGACTACAATGACGCGCCGTTAAAATGGAATCCAGATGCTCCTGGCGAAACCATTGCTGCAGAACGCTATGACTATCAGGACATGGTATTCCGCAACAGCGCTGGAACAGACAACTACTTCACCGCATCCGGCGGCGTTGAAAACACAACATACTTTTTCTCGCTGTCCAACTTGCAAAATGAAGGCATTATGAAAGGCACCGATTTCTCGCGAAGCAGCATTCGTTTGCGAGTCGATCAGATTGTAAATGACTGGGCAACCTTTTCCGTGGGAACCTATCTTTCCAACACCAACAGTCATGATATGCCAAACGGAGGCTATGGCTCCGGCGTGCTGCAATCGATTTTATTTTCCGATAATGTCACAGATCCGCAACCGGATGAGGACGGAAATTATCCGTCAATGACATTTTATCCGAATATTCTGGAGTATATTGAAACCTACGACTTTCAGCAGGAGAGCAAAAGAGTGTTGTCAGATTTTCAACTGACTTTAACTCCGATCGCTGGCTTGCGGCTCAATTATGTTCTTGGTTATGATGATTCGCGGTCAGGGGCGACCACTTATGTGCCACTCAACACTACAACCATCGCGAATGGCGCCGCCAGATCAGCAAACGTGTTTAGAACACAAATTAATAGTGATGTCAACGCCTCGTATAAAACCCAACTCTCAGATGAGATTTCTTCTGTGACAGCCGTAGGGGGGTCTTATCAGTTTGATGAAGAGAAGATCGCCACCATTTCAGCCAGCAGTCTGGCTGTTGGTGTTAAAACCACCGCCGGCGCCGCAACAGTTACACCGATTGCCTATGCCGAAAAACGGGCAATTTGGGGCGGCTATGTTCAACAAATATTTGGGTTATACGATAAACTTTTTCTTACCGGAGCAGCCAGAGTGGATGGCTCGTCTGCGTTCGGAGTTGACGAGAGAAAGCAATTTTATCCAAAAGCAAGTTTGTCTTACATCGTTTCAGAAGAAAGTTTCTGGGACAAAGATCTGATAAATAACCTCAAGGTGCGAGCCGCCTGGGGGCAAGCTGGCAATTTAACTGCCATCGGACCCTATGACAAACTTACCAATTATGGCGCTGTCGCCATAAATGGCAGATCAGGCTTAATTTCTCCCTCCCGCAGGGGAAATCCAGGTTTGAAACCGGAGCGTCAAACCGAGACCGAAGTCGGTATGGATTTGGCTATGCTCGACAATAAGTTGGGGCTGGAAGTTACCGCCTATTGGCAAAAGGTTGAAGATTTGATTGTAACCCGGACACTGGCTCCATCCACCGGCGCCAGCAGTCGACCTGAAAATGTTGCCACCATGGATAATAACGGCATTGAAATTCAACTGTCTCTGACTCCGATTTCAACACCGGACATGTCCTGGACCAGCTCCGTCACTTTCTCCGCCAATAAAAATGAAGTGAACGGCATAGAAGGCGATCAGATCAGCATTGGCAACTTTGGTTTTGCCAAGGCAAAGAATGGCGAACCTTTGGGAATATTTTATCAGGGTTATTATGCACGTAAACCGGATGGAAGTTTGCTATTGACTGGCGCAGGCATGCCGCAGAGAGAAAAAGGAAAAGTCGTTGATGGAGTCAACGTGGCAATGAGAGATACCACTGTTTCTGCCGAAGGAGATACATTGTTTACGCCTACCGGCGCTGCTTTACAAAAGAAAATTGGCGATCCAAATCCTGACTTTATTGCCTCTTGGACTAATGAAGTACGCTACAAAAACTGGAGTTTTAGAGCTCAGTTTGATTTGGTGCAGGGGGTTGATGTCCTGAGCTGGGATTCGAGGATGTTTTATCGTTTTGGCGGCGGCGAACAAACAGCCAAGGAGTTGCGCGGTGAAGAGGCAAAGGGCACGGGAGCGGCTAAATTCGGCATTGCAGAGGCTTACATAGAAGACGGCTCTTACATCAAACTACGCGAGTTGTCTGTTTCGTACCTGTGGGAAAAACCGTTTAAGGGCTTAAGCAGTTTACGGTTTAATCTTACCGGCAGAAACCTCTTGTCTTTTGACAACTATTCCAAGTGGGATCCGGAATTGAATATGGACGCTCAGAGCAATGGCTCAAGAGGCGGAATTATGGGTCTGACCCCGATTCCAAGAGTGATCTCATTTGGAATTACGGTTGCCAATTGAACTACTTTAATTAGGAGATAAAAGAAATGAAGCATAGAGCAAAAAAAATATCTATGGCAATGCTTGCCCTTTGCATGCTTATTTTAACCGCATGTGAAACTGACTTTCCCAATGACAATAATCCAACCGAGGAAGTCATTCTGACCACAAAGGATGGCTTGTTTGCCCATGCAATTGGCCTGAACCAGTACTTTGTCACTACCGTTTATCGTCAGGTCATTGAGGCGCCCGCCATCACCACGCGGGAGCTGGGCGTTACCAATACTTTTTTGAACATCAATGAACTTGCTAACGGCGGAGAGGCGTTGCCTCCGGAAAGCGGCGGCATTGGCTCCCCATGGAGTACATTGTTGCGCGCTAAAGGCATGGCGGAATCAATCATAGCTTCTGTCGATGGCGTTAGCATGTCTGACGGTTCACGCAGCGGACTGCGCGCCTACGCTAATTTTTACAAGGCGATGTGCCTTGGCCATCTGGTCGGCATGTGGGAAAAAAATGTTATAAATAATTCTCCGGACGGCAACGCAACTTTTAGTGACAAGGCCACCACTTTGGCTGCTGCAATCAATTTGCTTGTCGAGGCCAGAGACGCGCTTGTCGCCAACCCAATGTCGAGTGATTTTAAAAGCAGTGTGCTGGGCGATGACATGAATTTGCTCAAGTCGATCAATGCCTTTCTATCGCGTTACAGTCTTATGGCAGGCAATTACAACGACGCAATTTCCTATGCTGACGCTGTGTTAAATGACGACAGCGAACCGGTAAATTCCATGTTTATCTATGACGCCAACAATGTCAATCCAATCTGGAATCGGATAAACCCAACAGCCTCTGACTTGAAGCCGCAAACGAATTTCGGACTGGTCGGCTCCTACGCGCCGGAAGCTGGTGATGGCCGTGTTGCCTTTTATCTTGGCGAGTCTGCAGGGGTCGCTAATGGTGACGCTGGCGGTCAACCCATCAGTCAGGCGGTTGGCTTCTGGACTTCCGCCACTTCTGCTGTTCCGGTTTACCTGGATGGCGAGATGATGCTCAATAAAGCCGAAGCGTACGCGCGTCTCAATCAGCTTGCCAATGCGGTGACCAATTTGAATTTGGTGCGACAAAAGACGACTGACCGTCTGGGCGTTAACGCAGGCCTGGGCTCATGGGTGGGAGATGAAGGCAGTCAAACCGCAATTCTGGAAGAAATTTACAAGAATCGCGGCATTGAAATGTTTCTCACCGGCATGCGGTTTGAAGACAGCAGAAGATTTCATCCAAACCTGGATCCCAAAGTAAACAACTTGACCAACGAGAGAAACCGGAATTATTATCCTTATCCTTCCACCGAACGGGATAACAATCCAAACACACCTGCGGATCCAACTATTTAAGCGTTTTCCGCGACTCGTTTTAGAAAAGCAGCCTTGCCATGTCGGTTTAACCGACATGGCAAGGCTTTTTAATTAAATTATGATTGAATTAAAACCAGCGGGATAACATGGCCGAATTAAATGATAAACAAATTATCCGTTCATGGCAGAAAAACGCCAACGCCTGGATTGCAGTGATTCAAAAGGAAGCCATTGAAAGCAGGAAACTGGTGACTAACCAGGCCGTCATTGACGCGATTGACGCATACAGACCGACCACCGCTCTTGATGTCGGTTGCGGGGAAGGTTGGCTGACGCGCGCAATGTCAGAAAAGAAAATGCAAGCGTTCGGTGTTGATGTCGCGCCCCTGTTAATTGCGCAGGCGCGTCAACACGGCGGCGGCAGGTTTGCGGTTTGTTCTTATGAAGCGCTCGCCGCCGGGAGTCTTTCCGGCAGAAAATTTGACGCGGTCGTCTGCAATTTTTCACTGCTCGGCAAAAAATCTGTCGATGACCTTATCGCCGCCGCGCCAACCCTGATGACAGATTGCGGACATTTGTTTATTCAGACCCTGCATCCGGTGGTCGCAAGCGGCGACCTGCCCTATGCGAGCGGTTGGCGGCAAGGAAGCGCCTGCGCAGACTTAACCGATCCCGCGCCGTGGTATTTTCGCACTATTGCGGCTTGGATCGCATGCTTTGTAAAGTGCGGACTCCGCTTGATTGAATGTCGCGAACCCGTTCATCCGAAAACCAAAATCCCGGCTTCAATTTTGTTTATTTGCGCTAAAATATAAAGCTTAAGCATGCTGCGTTTATATGGTATTTTATGAAAAGTAAATAAAAATGAATCCCGGCGAATGTATTCAATTTAATCTTTTCCAATTGCGACTTTTGAAGTGACTGCCGCAATGTGCGCGCGCCAAATATTTTTCTTTAACCCATTGAGATTCTCCATGCAAATTTTACGATTCATCTCACTTTTCTGGTTTTGCCAGACTCTCCCCGTCTTAAGCCAGTCGGGCATGACCGTTTCTCCCGAATCGATTCTTGTCGGCTCTGCGCAAAAAATGCGGTTTGAGTTTATCGTCGGCGCATCCGGGATGAAAATCGGCGGCGGCGCGCGGCTGCAATTGCCAGTTGGAAACCTTGAAACCGAGCCGTATTTCTGGGATCGGCCGCAGACTGATTTGCCGGACGCCCGTGGCTTTGTCCGGGTTGAAACATCCGCCGCCGCCAATCTCAAACTGAAGCTTTACGGCAGACGCGGCGGTGTTATTGAGTGCGCCGTACAAAAAGGCGAGTTGCAAGCCGGGGACAAAGTCATCATCCATTATTCAGGCGTGACCCAAAGCCTGGCCTGGAATCTTAAGGTTCGCGTTGAAGAAAGAATGGACGCTCAGTCTGAATGGCGATTCATTGAGCCGCTTCCGGTAATTCGCTTCATACCGCAGAAGGCGGTCACCTTGCTGGCGGTCGCGCCATCGGATGTTATGCTGAACGAGACTTTTGAGCTTGCTGTTGTCTTGCTTGACCGTTTTGGCAATCGGGCGCGCGGCTTTCGCGGTAAAATTGATCTTTCCGGATCGGTTGACAGGCTTTCGCACACCTTTACAGAAACGGACTCCGGCGTCTATATCTTTCAGGGTCTCAGCTATGAAGAGTCCGGGTTTCAGCGAATTTTCGTGGCGGACAGCTTTCTAACGGCGCATAGCAACTATACGCTTGTTCATAAGAGTAAGCCGCGCTACCAAAGGCTCTTTGGCGACAGCCATTTTCATACGGGCGGCGGCGCCGACAACCTGCGCACCAATGGACGCGGCGGCGATCATCGCGGTAATTTTACCACCGCCGATCAGGCGTATCGTTACATCCGCGATGTCATGCGGCTCGATTTTGCCTCTTCTTCCGAGCACGATATTCCGGAGTTCACAGAGCCGGTTTGGCAAAAAAGCCAATCCATCTCAAACGCTTTTTATGAACCGGGTCGCTTCACAACTTTTTTCGCTTATGAATGGACGGCGCCGGTCGGTCACCATGTGGTCGCCTACAAAGACAGCGGCAATGCTGTGGTTAGCCGTCATCAGAACGATTCGCTCGATTCGTTGTGGCAAAAACTCGATGAGCAGGGCGCGCCCGCTATTACCATTCCACATGTGACCTGGCCATCGCCTGGACATGAAATTTGGGCTTCCATCCATAACGGCTATCGTAAACTCGGTGAAATTTATTCTTTATGGAACAATCGGTGGTTGCTGCAGCCTGCTGATGATCCGCAAAGGTTTGAGCTTGGCAGTGACGGCGTGTGGTCGTATCAATATGCTTGGGCGAAGGGACATCGCGTTGGCGTCATCGGATCGTCTGACAACCATACCGGGCATCCGGGCGCCAACAATTATACCATTTATACCCAACATACCGGCGGCCTGGCCGTGGTGCTTGCTTCTGAAAATTCGCGCGATGCCATCTGGGGCGCCTTTCAGCAGCGTCGAACCTACGCAACCACCGGAACCCGTATTTTGCTCGATTTTTCAAGTGACGGAAATCCGATGGGCTCTGAATATTCTTCAGATAAACCGCCAACATTTTTTGTTGCGGCCGCCGGAACCAATCGCATCATGAAAATTGAACTCATTAAACACGATAGCGGCGGTTATCAGACCATTTATTTAGAAAAACCCGACTCGACTGTTTGTACTTTTGAATTTATCGATGCGCGCTTTCACGAGAACAGCTTTTATTATGTGCGTGTGACGCAGGTCGATGAATATTGGCGTTCGCCCTGGGCCAACACCACCAGCGAAATGGCTTGGTCTAGTCCGATTTGGCTCAATTATCACAAACCGTAAAAGAAATATGCAAAAATATATTTTTCTTCTGATGACAATATTTGCAATGTCCGCGCATGGCGCGCTTAAGGCGCAGGAACAAAGGCTCCTTACCGGAATTGACGCGCTTGTCGCAGAACAGTTCGTTGCCCTGCGCCGACAGAAAGTGGGATTGATTACCAACCACACCGGAATTAACCGCCATTGGCAATCAACCATTGATTTGCTTTTCAAAGCGGATGGCGTTGAACTGGTCGCTCTTTTTAGTCCTGAACATGGCATACGCGGAACGCTCGACACTTGGGTGGACAGCGCCGTTGATTCTCTCACCGGTTTGCCAGTCCACAGTCTCTACGCCAAAAATCGGTCGCTGACGGATGAAATGTTTAATGGCGTTGAGACGCTGGTTTTTGATATTCAGGATATTGGCGCGCGTTTTTATACCTATATCGCCACCATGAAACAGTGCATGGAAAAAGCCGCCAAACTCGACATACGGTTTGTGGTTCTTGATCGACCCAATCCCATCACCGGATTGCAAGTGGAAGGACCGGTTCTGGCCGGGAACGAATTATTTCTGTTCGCTGGCGTCTTTCCAATGCCCATTCGGCACGGCATGACCGTTGGTGAACTGGCGCTCATGTTTAATGATGTGGACAGCATTGGCGTTGATTTGCAGATTATCCGAATGCGCGGCTGGCGGCGCGACATGTGGTTTGACCAGACCGGACTACCCTGGGTCAATCCATCGCCAAACATGAAAAATCTCTACGAAGCTATTCTCTATCCCGGTCTCGGCCTGCTGGAGCGTCTGAATGTCGCCAATAAACGCGGCCTTTGGCGGCCATTTGAGGAGTTTGGCGCGCCATGGGTTGACGCTGTCGAGTTGGCGGCTGAATTGAACAGTCGAAAAATTCCCGGCGTTTCATTCACCCCAATCAAGTTTACACCCACCGACCACAAATATGTCGGGGAAGCGTGTGAAGGCGTCGCAGTCAATCTGCTGAACCGGGATGCGTTGCCGTCGGTCAGATGCGGCGTTGAGGTTGCGCATGCGCTCTACAAACTTTATCCTGAACATTTTGAACTCGACAAGCTCTGGCATATCACTCGTTCCCGCGCGCTTATCGCGCAAATTAGGGAGCAAAAATCGGTTCAGGAAATTGTGGAGAGCTGGCAGTTGGAATTGGCTAACTTCAAAGCGCTGCGGAAAAAATACTTGCTTTACTAAGCCGTCGCAGGTTTTGTGAGCGTTGATAAAAATGAAAGGCATTCACCATACGACCACGGGGAATTCCAGCCTCCGGTCTGCTGCGGCTCGACAATTATTATTACATTCGGATTGTACAGATCGATGGCGAGATGACCGAGCCCAGTCCCATCTTGATAAAATAATCGTATTAGGCGCAACGTTTAAACAATATTTCGCACAAGAGTCCAATCATAATGAGGAACAAAATGCTTAAATCTTCAAAAAAATATCTTCTTCTTTGCATGGTGCTATCATCATGCGGCGCTGATTATGAATTTGAAACGACCGACACAGCGGGATTGCGTTGGTTCAAAGGCAACACGCACACGCATACCAATATGAGCGACGGCGATTCTTCTCCGGAAGTTGTGGCCAACTGGTATAAACAGCATGACTATGACTTTTTGGTTCTTTCCGACCACAACATTTTGACCGACACTGGTAAACTAGCGCACCTTGTTGATAGCACATTCCTGCTGATTCCGGGTGAAGAGGTGACCACTGCTTTTAACAAAAAGCCGGTTCATGTCAATGGTTTAAATATTTCTGAATTCGTTGCCCCGATCAAAGATACGACCCTCGTGGGAACAATTCAAAGAAACGTCGACGCGGTCAGGCAAGCCGATGGCGTTCCGCATATCAATCATCCTAATTTTAGATGGGCCTTCGACCATGAAGTGATTTTCGAGGTAAAGCATGACAAATTGCTGGAAATATTTAATGGACACCCACATGTGCATAATTTTGGCGGCGGCGGCTGGCCTTCCATGGAAAACGTTTGGGACGCCTTGCTCACCAGAGGAAAGCGCATTTATGGCATTGCGGTTGATGACGCCCATCATTTTCAAGGCGAGTTCTCGGCCAAACGTTCTAACCCTGGAAAAGGATGGGTCTATGTATTATCCAAAAGTCTGACTGCGGACGAAATTGTGGGAAATCTCGAAAAAGGCCTTTTTTATGCCAGTGTTGGCGTTGAATTGAAAGATGTTGTTATTCGGCCAAACCGGTTGGAGATCCATATTCGGCAAATAAAGGATTTTAAGTATCGCACGGAGTTCATCGGCGCTGGCGGAGAAGTAATTCATCGCAGCGAGGGAAACCCTGCTATCTATGAATTGCAAAACGAGCAAAAATATGTTCGAGCCAAAGTGTATGATTCGGCTGGCCTGGTCGCCTGGACACAACCTGTTTTTGTGAAAAGGCGTTGACATTTTTTGCAACACAATCGAATCTCGCGGTACAAACAAACCCCGACCGCAGCATTGTCATTCCGAACGCCCGATTGCTGTTTATCGGGAGGTGAGGAATCTGACAAAGGCACATTGTTGCTTTACAGAGTCAAACCTGAAAAACGGTTTTTTGTTTTTGAGGAAAATCTTCGGACGCGATAGAAAGGCTCATATTCCAGACTGATGTTTCCGATTCAGATTTCTCCCGCGCTGGAAAGCGCGCGCCACACAGGTCTGCCTTTTTATGCCAAGGCCACCCGCCCGTCCCTGCGCAGGTTTGAGCCGTCCTGCGGTAATTGCGATTGCTTTTCAGGATAATTCTCTATTTATTTGAAGTCAGTTTACGTGCAAAGATTTCCCGGCGACCGAGGCGTGACTTCTTTTCAATAAACTGAATCCCGATTTACAGGTCGAGACAAACTCACTAAGTGAACGACCGGCATGTCGTTTGATATTTTCAGACAAGGATATCTGTCTGGGACGCGTCTTGTTGACGGCACCTTGCACTCAGGAAAAAAATGAGCAAAATATTAAAAAAACTACAAAACCTCCCGCCTGAAATAGCGCTTCTCGTATTGTTGTTTTTGTTTGCGCTTTGGTTTATCGCGAAAAAGAAACCACATTTTGCCGCAAGCATGGTCAGAGTGGTGCTTTTTTTTATTTGTTCATCAGCCTGGTTCTATATTAATAAAATTGCCAAATGGCTCTGTGATACGCTGCTCCTGGATACAGGCATTGGCTATTTCTTCATCGACGCCGCCACCAACGACGATACTTTTCTGCAAAATCTTGTTCAAATCTTATGCTGGCTAGGCTATGGCGGTGGATTGTTTTTGATCTCTTGGAGCGAATGGAGGCACTGGTTTCGCAAAAAGGATCCGGATTCCATCGTTTAGGCACTTGATCGAAATAAACTTGCCACCTTCCACTCCATCTGAACTCATAATCCAAGATTTTCATGGTAATATTATTTTGACCTGAACCCTTAGCCCGCTAATTTGCCGTTTGCCGCTACCTGACTCTCCCGTTGAAAAAAATCACCTGACTCGATAGCAGCGTCAATTTCATGAACATCCGAAAAGCCATATAGAGTTGCTGCAACAAAATCACCCCGATAATGCCCGCCAGGTTTGCAAAGTTTAAAGCATCGGCCAAAAAAGTGTAGAAAAATAAGACCGCTACTCCGACAAGGCTTAACAACAAAGATATTGCAAAGGTCGAAATAAAATTTTTAAATGAAAAAACAATGCTCTTGCCAAGCGCGCGCCGCACACGCTTTCTGTCTTTATCTACAATTTGAATTTTGGCATAATCAAGAATGATGAAAAAGAACAAGATAGCCGCGCCGCGCAAAGCCACTCGCCCCCAATCCATCCAATAAGTAATATATTCGTATGGATCGTCGCCCCAAAACAATCTTTCGACGCCGGTAATCGCAAATTGCAGTGCTAACAAAATAAGGCCGACCGGAAGCATAAACAGAATGAGTCGGACAAAACGAGGGAAATATTTTGCCGACGCCGCCCAAAAGAGTTCACGATCATATTTATCGCCGCCCATAAAAGTAGCGAGAACCCCGCCGGTAAAAAATTGCATTATTAGCCAATAAAGTATGGCAAGAAAAAACACGAAAGGCATATAGCCTGATAAAAACGGCTGGTTTTTATTCAGAAAGTCAAAAAAGAAGTTCATGTCAAAACCGTCGGCCAATGCGGCGCCCATCAGGCTATTGCCGACAAAACGGCTAATAACCGCTCGAAAAGGCAGCGCCAGCGCCAGCGCGAACATCAAATTAAACAGATAGAAAATCAGGATAATTTTTTTATGGGAGCGAGCCGTTGCAAACCCTGTTTTTATGCTTGAGAGAGTCATTTTTATTTACCTTAATTCAAGTGTTTGAGCATTGCGAGTATATTGACAAGTTCAGGCTGGGCTAAAATAAATTGCGACCAGAAAAGCGCCTTGCCGGATACTTTAGCAATGCCGCGATGTTGCTTGTCCGCTGTTTTACTGTTATTGGTAAAGTTCAAATCGAGCAAAATTTTTCGATCCGGATCAACAGTCGCATACTCGACTTTTGTTTCTTTCGTATAGATAAATTTCTTCCAAAGCTCATCTCCATCCCAGGTTTCCCGGATGATTTCGCCATTCTTAAATGCAATTTCAATTTCAACCGGAAAAATAAACGGTTGCAGACGGCGAACTTTGACCACGCTTTTATATAGCGCGGGAGGTTTCGAATCTTTGTCCTCAGCAAGAGAATCCGTTTCAGAATCCTCCATATTCTCTTCATCGCTAATTTCTTCGTCAGTGGCGCCTGAATCTGCCGTCACTGATTTGGTAAAATCATAACCTTTCGGTTTGTCTACTTTGCGACTATAGGCGCTTGCAATCGCATAATCGAGTCTTGCAGGTGTGTAAAAAGCCTGTTGGATAAACCAGTTTAAGTCCTGACCGGAAACTTCATTTACAATATCAAAAAAATCTTGACTAACCGGGTGTTTGAAGCGCCAACGCTGAACGTATTCGCGCATAATCCGGTTCATAACATCGGCTCCTACATAATTCTCCAGAGTTTTCAAAACAATGGCTGTTTTCATGTAAGAATTAACCCCATAACTTCCTTCAGAGTAGAATTCCCAGGCCTTTTTGACTATTGAATCTCGATCTCCACCCATCATCACCGCAAATCGGTTAATGGTCAAGTACGGAAGTTTGAAACCAAACATGTCGACCATATTCTGATAATTATGCTCGGCGTAAACAAGATCAGTGTACGAGTTAATGCCTTCGTCCATCCAACTTTCTTCAAATTCATTCGAAGCCAGCAGATGATACCAATAGTTATGGCCAAATTCATGGTGAATGACATGTTCCAGGCTGCGAATGCCATTCGGCAGCTTGTAAGTTGTTCCGGCGGTAATTAACGTTGGATATTCCATACCGCCTGAACCCTGCGCGCCCCGACGCGGGTCAACAACTGTCAGGTTGGAAAATGGATAATCACCATACTGATCCTGAAAAAAAGTAACGGCGCCCTTTGCCGCGTCAAGATGCCTTTGCGCCTGTCCAACGTGGTCTGGTTGAATCAGCAGTCGAATGTCAACATCCTGCGCTTTGGTAAAATATTCAAGATATTCCGGGCTGCAAGTCCATGAAAAATCGTGAACATCTTCGGCATGATAGAAATGCGTTGAACTGCCATCTCCATTGTTAACGACGCTCACTTCGACGCCGGTTGCGCCGACAATGTAGTCATCCGGCGTCGTCATTTTGACATTATAAACGCCAAAGTCTGCAAAGAATTCTGAAGTTGAATGAAACTGGTGTGAGTTCCAGGCATGGTTTCGATAAACTGCAATCTTCGGAAACCACTGACCGACCATGAAGTATTCTTTTTTTGTTCCGGTGCGCGCAAATGGCGGTTCGGGCAACTTGGCTTCAAAGTCAATTTTCACGACAATTGTCGCGCCCGGGGTGACAGGCTTGGGCAAAAGTGTCCGAACCAGCGTTTTATCGTCTTGATTGCCATCATCAGGTTGAATAAAAACAATGTCATCAGTCAGGTCAAAAGCGGCTCCCTCGTTCAAACCATAGCTGAGTTTCATTGAATTGACTTCAATATAGCCCCACTGGTTTTGCTTATGGCCGCGATGTTGGCCGCCTGACTCCCGCATGAAAGTTGACAAAGAATTGCGGAATGCATTTAGATAAAGGTGAAACTGCAATTCGGAAATGTGATCATTGCTTTTGTTATGCCAGATCAACTTTTCAGAGCCGTATATTTTTTTGTCCTTAATATCGAGACGAACGTCGATATCATAATTGGCAATTCGTGGACTTAGCGGTTTCTCGAAAAGTATGGGGATTTCTTTTGCAGAAGCTCCCAAAGTAAAAAATATGCCGAGCAGAATGAATAATACAGCGTTTTTTGAGTTCAATGTTCCTTTCCTCCCACTCAGGTTCTACTGCTATTTCGTTCAACAACTTACTATAAAATTTTAATGATGAAAATATCTTTATATTTTGGCGTCTCACTCAAAATTAACGATTTGGGTCGCCTGAAAGGCCACTTTGCGCAGCGCAAAACTGCCTTTTATCTGGCAAATTGCCAAGCTGCATCCTCTTGGCGATAAGATGATATCCTAAACCAGCCAATAAGTACAGACTATGCCAGACACAAAGATGTTACAAAGAAACGATAAATTCTACAGTTTGACAAACTGCTTGCTTTCCTTGGCCAGAAACTTAAATTTGGTTTGATTAAAGCGACAAAAGGTACAAAAAAGTTTGATATGATCAAATTCTCAATATTGACAATTTCAACACGGGGAAGCCGGGGCGAACGCAAGGAAGACCTTGGGGCTCAGTCGATCAGAGAAGCCATGACAGAGGTTGAATCTGAAGAAATTGATTATAAAGTCATTCCGGATGATAAGGGTCAGATTGTTTGGCAGTTGAAGCGAATGGTGGAAGTTGTGAAAGCTGATGTGGTTATCACAACAGGCGGCACTGGCATGTCGCCAACCGATGTTACGCCCGAGGCCACACTTGAGGTTATTCAACGCAGGCTTCCCGGGTTTGAAGAAGCGATGCGAATGGAGGGCTTTAAAAAAACACCTTTTGCAATTTTATCGCGCGCGGTTGTCGGCATTCGGGAAAACAGCATTGTCATTAATCTACCGGGCAGCCCAAAAGGCGTATTGGATTGCTTGTCGATAATTTTACCCACCTTGCCGCATGCTGTCAAAGTTGCCAGGGGCAGGAATATTGCGGATGAGGAACATACTTTTAAAGTTTGACCAAAAAATCATATCGCAGACGACCCATCCTGAGAATAGACGCTCTGACAGGAGGACTGGCGTGGGCTTCAAAACCCTGGCAGAACGCTGCTGTGTATGAAAACCTATAAAACCTTCACCGTGTTTGATTTCGTAATTACCTGCCGGACGACCATAGCTCCGGGGCGGTTTGCGCAATACTTCCGGCTTAAGACCGACAATTAATCCTTCTTGAGAAAATTCAACAAAAGACAGCATGTATGATTCCCGAGTTCTGATTTTTGGCGTTGGCGCGCTTGCCTCACTTTTCGCCGGTTTAATGCAAAAGAGAAATGTTCTGCGCCAGCTAACACTTTTTGGTCATTGGAGGCAACAAATTAGGGCGATGAACCAGGGTTTGATATTCAGGGGACTGGATGGTTCAGAAAGTAAAATAAAAGTTCCTGCAACTGATCAGATTCAAAGTTTAGCTGATTTTGACTTTGTCCTCATCCTCACGAAATGTTATCAAACAGCTGTAATTGCGCCACTGATTGAACAGGTTTTGTCGCCAAATGGCGTCGTTTTCACCTTACAGAACGGCCTTGGCAACGATAAAATCTTGGCCGCGCATGTTCGTGAAGCAAAAATTTCGCAGGGGGTTACAACTCAGGCCGCGCTTCTTGAGGGCGTCGGCGTCATTCGACATACCGGCGAGGGGCCAACCTATCTTGCAGATCGCGCTCACGGGAAAGCGCAGTTATTCAACGAAATACTAAATGCTTGCGGAATCGCCAGCGAAATTTCACGCGACGCCAATAGTATAATCTGGGGAAAACTTGCCGTTAACGCAGGAATAAATCCATTGACGGCTTTGCTTGAGGTGCGCAACGGTCAATTGTTAAATAACAATGTCTGGACAAAAGTTTTACATGGCGCAGCTCTGGAAGCCCGGAATGTCGCCCTGGCTCAAAAAGTTCAATTGCCATACGCCGATGTTATTGCCAGAGTCAATGAAATTTGTAAAATGACTTCCAATAACTTTTCATCGATGCTGCAAGATATTCAAAGGGGCGCAAAAACCGAAATTGACTTTATCTGCGGCGCAATTGTGACGGCGGGGAAACGAGCAGGCGTGCAAACGCCGATAAATTCTTTTTTGCACGACCATGTGCGCCAAAAAGAGTTGGGGAAACCATTTGACCCAACTGAATTGAACCGGCTACCGCTATGATAGTATTGAAAAAAACACAAGAAGTCAGCAAATTCCGCAGTGACTCGGACGGGTCTTGGGGAATCATTCCGACCATGGGCTTTCTGCATGAAGGGCACATAAGTCTTGTAGAAAAGGCAAGACAGGACAATGACTTTGTCGGGGTGAGTATTTTTGTAAATCCCGTCCAATTTAATAATGACGCTGATCTGGCCGCTTATCCGCGCAATTTCGAGGCGGATCTGAGCAAACTCAAAACAGCAAATGTTGATGTTGTTTGGGCGCCATCGGTTGAAAAAATGTATCCCTCCGGCTTTCAAACAGAAGTGCGTGTGAATAAGATGACCTCGCTGCTGGAAGGGAAAGCTCGTCCCGGACACTTTGATGGCGTGACAACTGTGGTCGCAAAAATATTCAACACTTTTCAACCGACTCGCGCTTATTTCGGAGAAAAAGATGCGCAGCAATGGCGCGTCATAAAACGAATGATTGCCGATCTCAACTTTAACCTTGAGCTCATAGTCTGTCCGACGGTCAGAGAACAAGACGGTCTTGCTCTGAGTTCAAGAAATGCCAGATTAAGCCCGATTGCGCGTCAAAACGCGGTTTGCCTGTATCGCGCATTGCAGTCCGGCGCAAAAGCCTGTCGGGCAGGCGAACCGAAAGTCGAAAAACTCAAGGAAATCATGCAAAACGAAATTGACCTTTTCGGGCTGACTCAAACAGACTACATTAGTATTGCCGATCCAGACACATTACAGGAATTGACAATTGTTCAAGAGGAAGCCCTGCTCTCCCTTGCTGTTTTTGTTGAAGGTGTTCGATTGATTGACAATCTGACAATTTCAGCCTGCGCCGGGCAAAAAAAGAATTAATTTTTTCAATAACGTATGTTCAGGAAATAAAAACCGATAAAATAATGGCATTTTTTTTGTTACCGATAAGATAGTTTATGCTGTAAAAGGCCAATATTCATGAGCCAAACGGATCTTCAATTGAAAATTATGAAAAAGAGAAAAACTAAAAAGGGGGCATAAAAAATGCGGTGGGTGCTTCGTTCAAAAATACATAAAGCAACGGTCACAGAGGCTGATATCAACTATATTGGCAGCATTACAATTGACGAAGATTTAGCCGAAAGAGTTGGGCTTTGGTCAGGAGAAAAAGTGCTGGTGGTGAGCAACACATCAGGCGCGCGCCTGGAAACGTATGTCATGATCGCTAAAAGAGGAAGCGGCACCATTTGCATGAATGGCGCTGCGGCGCATTTGATCAAAAAGGGCGAGGAAATTATTATTTTTGGTTTCGAACTTAGCGACAAGCCAATTGACCCAAAAATGATTTTGGTAGACGAAAAAAACAGGTTCGTCAGAAATTTGTGAAATGTGGCGGGTGAAAATCAGTCTGTTTTATCCGTCACATGAACCTCACTGAATGCGGCTGGCAATGAGTTTAATTCCTGCAATTGTTTTTTTAATGTCGTTGCGCGTTTGCTATCGCCAGCTTTGCCGCAAACGTCAATAACCTTTTCGAGCAGGCCTACTACTAATTCACGACGCATCTGGTTGAAAAAAACGTCTTCTTGTTTGTCACTCTCCCCTGCCGTTTGCGGACGCAGATGGTTTCCCAGAAAGTCCAGAATGTTATCACGCAGCGCTTGATCCTTGTAGAAATATTCCAGACCGGGCAAAAGTTCTTCAAGCGAGTGCAGCGCGTCAAGTCTTTTACCGTTGTCAAATGTGCGGCTGATTTGTTCCATTTGGCAGAAGATTTGAAGTCGTTTGGCCAGGTTGCGCAACTCAGGCTCAAAAGTCAGCAGTGATTCTGTTGATTTACACCTGTCCGCCATTTTTTGTGTTAACAAGTAAGACTCGCAAGCGCTTTCGTCAGCGACGCCTGTCTCAAAAAAATGACTCCACTTTAGACATAGTTTGCCTAACTCTTCATCAATCTGCTCGCTGGCATAGTAACCCGATTGGTTGTGAGCGTGAGAATAATCAAGGCAATGTTGAATAAATTCGCTGATTTCTTTTGGTTGTTCAGCATGCTTAAATCGTTCTTTCCTTGTTGTCCAGGCTGTTTTTATTGCCTGTGGCGCCACCCTCTGAAGATATTTTTCAGCTTTCCCGGCATATTCCACATCAAATTTTAATTGCAGTCGCTCTAATTGAAAGCAAAGATTTTCTATCTGTTCTGCTTCAGCGTCTTCACTTTTTTGCGAAATAGCTATATTGATTTCTCTTATGGAAGTGTCAAGAAGCTCCTCCTGGGTTTCGTTGAAATATTGACGAGCTTTATCGATTTTTGTCTGAAAACTCAGCAATACAGCATCCAGAATATTTGCCGAGTAAACCTCCTGAAAAAAAATATTGAATCGATCGAGCGCAGCCTCAAACTCCTTATTCTCAAAAAGAGAAACAGCTTTGTTGAATTTCCGACTCACCCGCCGCAGCCTGGGAATTGAAATGCGCCAATCAGCGCTTTTCCAAAAAGTCGCACAAGAAAAAATTAAGAAAATAAGCAATATTAAATGAAGCGCTGAATATCTGATAAATCTATTTCGCAGGTGAAGTTTATCTTCTATCCAACGACCCAAACGAGCATTGATGGCAACCGCCTGGTCTATGGATTCATCGGTTGAAAAATAGCCGTACAGTTTAAACAATTGCGTATTCGGGTTGCCATATCGAATTGAACGTTTTAAAAATTGAATAAACGTATCCGAGCCCCTTTCCCGTTCAAGGTGTTCAGCAAGACTGACCAGTTCTTTTGGTTGGAAAGCTGATTCGACCAATTTAATATTTTGAAAATCATTTTTTTCCGAGTTCGCTATCTGAATCGCCGCCACGCTGAGAAACCATTCCGGCAACTGATGGCGCGATTGGGTTTGCACAATATCCCGAAGCCAAATTTGTGCGAGTACATGTTTAAATCTGCGCCTGAACTGACCAATCTTTTTTTTATCGAGTGCAAAAATATCCGCTCTATTCACTGCAAGAAAACGGGAGCCGCCATTCATTGCCAATGAAAGAGAAGTCTGAGGCGCAGTCAAGCTGTCACTTTGTACGTAAATAAAAATCAGCCGCTGCGGCGCTCTGAGTTTCAATTGGGTCTCTATGTAGTCGAGCGCTTCATGTTGTAAATCATCTAATTTTTGAATGACGTTCGAATCTGATTCAGCGGCGGCGTCAAACGCAATATATAAACGCGCGCGAATAACGGCGTGTTTTGCCTGAACTACTTTGGGGGTCAGTTCTTGTAGAATATAATGAAACATCTGATCGTCCGCGACGCTTGCAGAATCCTTCTGTGCGATGACATTCGCTATCTTCTTATACTCCAACGCCCACTTGCGAACATCTGAAAGATATTGCAGCTCAGGATGCAAAATTTGCTGTTTGAAACTAAAAAAATCGTAGCTCGGATCGGTGATTTCAATCAATAAACTGTCTTGATGAAATATCTGGCTTTGTACAGGAGTCGGAGGTGAAAACGAACGAAAGAAAGCGACAGCAAGAAGTAATTTAATTTTCATTCAGGCCGAACCTATTTTGGAGTTGACCGAAAACTGGCAGGTGTTGTCACCGCGAGCATCGCTGCGCAAAACAACCTTTTCACTTTCGCTTAGAGATTGTCGCGTTATTTTTTTCATCGCAATGACATAAATTGTTTTCAGTCGGACACTATTAATATTTATGAAGTGTTGACCTGAGGGGCAGTTTCTGAATGCGTTGACAATTTAGGCAGAAAAGCGCCAACAGACAAGTGGAAATCTAATAATGTCTGTTGAGTTGTTTAAATTGTTCAAGGCTAATGTTTCATTGCTTATTATGGTTTTCGCCGCATCTCACTTTTACTGCAATATTTTTCTGCTTCTTTATCTTTATTGTTTTTTTGTATCGACTTTTTTGTGTTGCATTCGGCGCCGCTAAAACTTCCAATAGCCATGTCTTATTTTTTCTTGATGGCTCTGATATTTCATCTCATCATCATAGCCCAAATGGACTAAAAATCTATTTTCACGAAGAAAGAGATCGATGCTTTGTTCATACAATTCGGCGCCAAAAGCATCGTGGGAGCAAAGTTTAACTCAAAAAATCAGATCGTAGCGAATATGCTGCAAAATTAAGTTTTTTTTAAAAAAACGCTCCTTTTTTTAAAAAAAATATAACCATCTGAACAAACTACCGTCTTTTATAAAAATTGAACATTCGATATTTTTGTAACCGTTACATTTTAACAGAAAAAAGGAGTCAAAATATGCGCAAGACGTTATTGTTACTGGCGGCTTTTTCCATGTTTACAGCATGCGGGGCGCTATTTGCCCAACAAAACAAACTCGTCAACTTCGACGACATCTATTCACGTGAGGTTTTAAGCGCAGGCTTCGAACTTACCGGGCGTGAAACAATCAAGATTGACACAAAATTTTACTATGAGTCAAAACGTGACCTTGAAGCGCTGCTTGGCAACGCCTGGATTCTGAACTCGAATACACGAAATGTTGTTTGGGAGCTTTCCAAGAGCGACTTTGAAAAAGATCGAGGTTTTGTTAGAATTGAAACAGAAATTGAACTTAACCCCGGAATATATGAAGTCTACCATTCATCCTTCCTAAACTTGTACCATGAAGGCAAGTCGTTTTCTTCCAACGATAATTGGGATGGATATGAATGGAACGGATTAAAGGATCTTTTCGGGCGCATCAACCGCTCAAGAGGTTGGCGGGTAGATGAGGATAGCGAGACTATTCTGGAAGACATTCATTTTTCCATCGCCGGGCAAGGCAGAGAGTTGACCCGCAGCGAAATGAAGCAAATTCAAAAAGGGCAACGTAAAGACGCGCTAATCTTATTTAACCCATTGCGGGATGCGCGCCGTGAAGTTCAGGCCTTCACTGTAAAAAAGGCGACCGACGTTAAAATCTACGCGACCGGTGAGGCAAACAGAGATGGCAACTATGATTACGGCGTTATCCTAAATACCGATACTTTTGAACCGGTTTGGGAGCTAACCTACCGTCATTCCAAACACGCGGGCGGATCGCGTAAAAATCGGGTGGCCGAAGAAACCCTCAACCTTGAGGCCGGAGATTACATTGCGATTTATGTGACTGACGACTCTCACTCTCCCCGGGAATGGAATCAAGCTCCTCCTTACGATCCGGCATTTTGGGGAATGGCCATCAATCCAGCCAATTCATCTGATCGCGGCAATATAAAATTGGAAGAACATAGCGGCTTTATCTTGAAAAATACCATTGTCGATTTCACAAAACTGCGCGACGAAGAATTTCGTTCGCAAGGTTTTACCTTGAAACGCAAAATGAAATTACACGTCATTGCAACCGGTGAAGGTAGAAAAGGCGACATGTTCGACTATGGCTGGATCGTTGACGCAAAAACACGCAAAAAAGTGTGGGAAATGAATTACGATGAGACCGAGCCTGCGGGTGGCGACAAAAAAAACCGCAAGTCCGACTCGGTTGTCACGCTCTCAAAGGGAAGTTACATCGCCTACTTTGTAACGGATGATTCGCATTCCTATCAGGACTGGAACACTTCGCCGCCTGTTTTGGAAGAGTTTTGGGGAATGGCAATTTTACCGGCTGAGAAAAACTACCGCGCTTCAGACATCGATGACTATAAACCAGAAGAACAAGCCGATACTCTGGTTCGAATAACACGGGTTCGCGACCATAATCGGGAAAGACAAAATTTCACCCTCAAAAAGAAGGGCAAAGTTAGAATTTACGCCCTCGGTGAAGGAATGCGCGGCGATATGTTTGACTATGGCTGGATCGAAAACACTAAAACCGGAGATGTGGTTTGGGAGATGAGCTTCAGACGAACAGATCATGCAGGCGGAGCTGATAAAAATCGTATGATCGATAATATTATTGAATTGGACAAGGGCGATTATATTGTTTATTACGAAAGTGATGATTCACACTCTTTCGGCGACTGGAACGCCGCGCCGCCATACGATCCTGAAAGCTGGGGAATTACGGTTTTTCTTGCTAAAAATTAGATGTTTAGAATTTATCATCACAGCTCGAATTTATTGATTCAGCAGCTATAATACTTCTCTCTTCCTCCAGCGCGCCGCGTTGGAGGAAGTTGCAGAGGTGCTCCTCGTTTCTCCCTGTTTCCACATAAAAAATTATAAAAACATCGATTCTGACGCAATTTCAAATCATCCCGTCAATATCTTCGAGCTGTAAAACTGATCGAACACAGAGACACCAAGACACAGAGAAAAAACCAAACAGATCAAGACTTTTATGTTTTCAGAGTGTCTCTGAGACTCTGTGTTTAAATATTTTTTCAGACGACAAGACTGAGCGAACACGGAGAAACCAAGACGCAGAGGAAGAACCAAATAGATCATTTTTTTTATTTTTTCTCTGTGCCTCTGAGACTCTGTGTTTAAATACTTTTTCAGACGACAAAACTGAGCGAACACAGAGAAACCAAGACGCAGAGAAAGAACCCATAGACCATTTTTTTTGTTTTCTCTCTGTGTCTCTGAGACTCTGTGTTTAAATATTTTTTCAGACGACAAAACTGATCGAACACAGAGACACCAAGGCGCAGAGAAGGAACCAAATAAATCATTTTTTTATTTTTTCTCTGTGTCGCTGAGATTCTGTGTTAAACCACTCTTTTTATTTTTTCTCCATATCTCGGCGCCTCTGTGTTTAAAACACTTTTTGTGAATACAGAATAAAATTCTTCGTTTAACCTCAAATTCAGTCCATCTGGTTTTATCTACGCAAAGCGCCAGTGAATGAAAATTCATCAATTGTTTCCCACGAATTAGAAGATTCATCGGACATTTTATCAAAAACAGGAATACTTATAAAAGGCCGAAATGTCTCCCTTTTTGTTCAAATATTTGTTTTGTTGGCGCTTGTGGAACTATTCAGACGATGTTTTTTTTTACTTTTTTATGGCATGATTTTCCATGTAAAAATTAGGAGCAATTAAAACGCAGAAAAGGGGTTCAGACAAGAAAACCCCACATTAAATTTTTCTAAAAGGGAAAAAACGTCTGGAGCCGATTATGAGTTCATTTACAACCCATAAAATCCAATTGTCAAACCTTGCAAACGAGCAGGGTAAGCATTGCTCCTCAACCAATTTAACTGTCCAACTTTAATAGGCGAAACAGTGTCTAAAGGAGTCTTATTATGCTTGCACAAACTGACAAAAAAAGTGACCCCGATAACAGTCCGGTCGAAACTTTTAGCAGTACAAACCAATTGATGCCCGGCTATCACGACCAATCCGCCGCCAGGGTGGAAATTGAAGCCGATTTATGCAAAGGATGTTTGCTTTGCATCGATGCATGTCCACCCGATGTTCTAGTGGTTTCAAAAAATTTAAATCAAATGGGGTATCATCCGGCCGAATATCAAGGCGCGCTTTGCACAGGATGCGGAATTTGCTTTTACATTTGCCCTGAACCCGGTGCAATTCGGGTTTACAAACGCAAAAAGCAACACAGCTAAACAAAGGCGTCCCGCTAAGGCGACCGTTTTTGTTCAATAACATCAATTAGGAGTGTTAATTATTATGTCTAAAATATTAGTCAAAGGAAATGAAGCTGTTGTCAAAGGCTCAATTCTCGCTGGCTGCAAGGCATTTTATGGCTATCCAATTACACCAGCCAGTGAAATCGCCGAGTCGGCGGCAACTTTGTTTCCACAAATTGGCGGCTCTTTTTTACAAGCCGAAAGCGAAATTGCAGCAATAAATATGGTATATGGCGCAGCGTCAACAGGACAAAGGGTGATGACTGCTTCTTCCAGCCCCGGCGTCAGTTTGAAGTTGGAAGGTATTTCTTATGCAGCGGGAGCAGAATTGCCGCTTGTTCTTGTCGATGTTATGCGCGGAGGCCCGGGTCTTGGCAATATAGCGCCTGAGCAAGGCGATTATAATCAAATGGTTAAAGGCGGCGGACATGGAAATTACAAATTAATCGTCCTCGCCCCGAATTGCGCTCAGGAAATGTGCGACCTGACAATGTTGGCTTTTAAACTGGCTGATAAATATCGCACGCCAACGGTAATTTTAACAGACGGTTTTGTCGGACAAATGATGGAACCGGTGGAATTGCCGCAACCCGTTACAGAGTTTCCGCAAAAGCCATGGGCGGTCGCCGCCAACCCGGAAACCGCCGACAATCTCATTTCATCTATCTACCTTGAGGCGACAAGGCTTGAGCAGCACAACCAAATGCTGCAAGACAAATATCGCGACATTGAACAGCATGAAGTTCGCTGTGAGGAAATCCGCACAGAAAACGCGGAGATTGTCTTGGTCGGCTATGGCATCGTTTCACGAATTTTGCAAAGTGTCGTCGATGAAGCAAGGGCAAAAGGCATTGCCGCAGGTTTGTTGCGACCCGTAACACTTTGCCCATTTCCAACAAGGCGAATTCAGAAATTGGCAAAAACCGCCTCGGCATTCCTCGTCGTTGAATTGAGCAATGGTCAAATGGTTGACGATGTCCGGCTTGCCTTAAGCGGCGCGCGTCCGGTTCGATTTCTCGGCAGAATGGGCGGCTCAATTCCTTCTACAAACCAAATTATGCAGGAAATCCAGAAAATTCATAGTGAGTTTAAAAATATGGCAAATTGCCAAACTGAGGTAAATCATGGTTAAAGAAATCCTGGAAAAGCCGGAATCATTTTATGAGCAATTTACCCGAAAAGGCGACGCTAATCCTGAATCGACACATTACTGCCCTGGCTGCGGTCATGGCGTTGTGCATAAGCTTATCGCTGAAACAATGGATGATTTTTCTATTCGTGAAAAAACAGTTTTCGTTAGTCCTGTCGGATGCTCTGTCTTTGGATATTACTATTTTAAATGCGGCAATGTGCAGGCGGCGCACGGCAGAGCGCCTGCGGTGGCCACCGGAATAAAACGCGCCTTGCCTGACGCCGTTGTGATTAGCTATCAGGGTGATGGCGATCTGGCCGCAATTGGCGGCAACAATATTTTACAAGCCGCCAACCGAGGTGAAAATATCACCGTATTTTTTGTCAACAACGCCATTTATGGAATGACCGGCGCGCAAATGGCGCCGACAACCTTGCTCGGCCAGAAAACCACCACCACTCCTTTTGGACGGAAAGCCGACAATGAAGGCTATCCGCTGCGCATGAGTGAACTTTTGGCAACCCTGGAGGCGCCCATCTATATTGAACGCGTTGCAATTACCGATGCAAAAAATGTAATGAAAGCGCGCAAAGCCATCCGAAAAGGCATTCAGAATCAGATAGATAAAAAAGGATTTTCCTTTGTGGAAATTTTATCTGCGTGTCCGACAGGTTGGAAAATGACCCCAATTCAGGCAAAAGAGTGGATAGAAAATATTTTGTCAGAATATTTTCGGATCGGTGTATTGAAGGACAAAAAGAGCGCGCCAAAGAATGCTATCCATTTTTCTGAAGAAGCGAATGAAAAGAGCCTGCCGGCGTTTCAGGCAACCTCAAGCCTCAGCGGCAAACAGATGCTTGATTTGTTGGGAGGGAATGAGACCAAAAGTAAAAAGGTTCATGCGCAGCCGGAAGTAAAAACGAATTATGCAAACCCGCGAATCAAGATCGCTGGTTTTGGCGGTCAAGGCGTTTTGCTTCTCGGACAACTGTTGGCGCAATCTGCAATGACTGCAGACTTATATGCAACATGGCTTCCCTCGTACGGCCCTGAAATGCGCGGAGGCACTGCAAATTGTCATGTCATCATTTCCGAAAAAAGCATTGGTTCTCCTCTGGTTTCAGAAACAGATGTTCTTATTGCAATGAACCTGCCATCGCTGGAAAAATTTGAATCCGAAATGCGCGCCGGAGGTCTTATTCTGGTAAACAGCTCTCTGATTGAACGTCGGGTTAAGCTCAGCGACGTTGAAGTCCTTTATGTGCCTGTAACCAAATTTGCCGATGACCTGAATGAGTCCAAAGTGGCAAATGTTATTATGCTCGGCGCCTATATTGGATATACAAAGACGCTTTCCGTCGAACTGGTAATGCAGGCCGTCGCAACTGTTGTTAAGAAAAAAGAACTGCTGGAAATTAATAAACAAGCCTTGATGAAAGGGTTTCAATTTGGCTGCGAGCAAGCTGAAAAGTTGAATAATTTGAACTGATTCATTACGATAACCTTGCCGCCAAAGCCTGTTTGAAGCGCTCAATCTTGAGTCAACGTTTATTCTACTTCAGCATTAAAAACGGTTGGCGACCGGTTGTGGTTGTTGTATAATACCTTATTCTGAAAAAATGCATCACCAGGCTCATTCATGAATGATTGACGGCAGGCTATTTTTAAAACTATCGAAAAAATTAAGTTTATCAGGAGGAAATTAAATGAACATTGGCATTCCAAATGAAGTGTCGGTAGAGGAGCGCCGCATTGCCCTGACGCCAGTCGGCGTCTATGCGCTTTGCAATGAAGGGCATACGGTCTATCTTGAAAAAGGCGCCGGTAAATCCTGCGGGTTTGCAGATCAGGAATTTCTTGAAGTTGGCGCGCAACTGGTATTTTCTCCTGAAGAAGTTTTCCTGCGCTCTGCTCTAATCGTTAAGGTTGAGCCGCCCATTGCAAGAGAGATTGAATTCTTGGACGCAAACAAAATGCTATTTTCATTTCTCAACCCGGGAACAATGCGCAAGCCGATTATAGAGCTGCTTCGTCAAAAAGAAGTCTCCGCAATTGGCTATGAGTTTAGCGAACAACCAGACGGTTCTTTGCCGATTTTGACTGCCATGAGCGAAATTGTCGGCGGAATGTTGCCGCAAATTGCCGGACGATTTCTGGAAAGTCAGGGCGCAGGCAGAGGCGTCGCTTTGCAGGGCGCGCCAGGCATTCCCTCCGCCAATGTGGTTATTCTCGGCGCCGGAGCAGTTGGTTTTACCGCTGCCAGGGCTTTTTCAGCGCTTGGAGCCCAAGTCTTGATTATGGACAAAAATATTGTGCGTTTGCGTGAAGTGGATAAGCTGCTCAACAAGCAATGCTCCACATCTATCGTTACACCATTATTGGTTGAACGCGCCGCCCGCTTCGCAGATGTGTTGATTGGCGCGGCGATGGATTATGGCAAAAAAACACCACATTTGGTTACAAAAGAGTTAGTCAGAGAAATGAAGCCCGGCGCTGTTTGTATAGATGTTGCAATTGACCAGGGCGGTTGTTTTGAAACCAGTCGACCAACCACGCTATCTTCACCCGTTTTTGTCGAAGAAAGTGTGATTCATTATTGCGTGCCCAATATAGCAGCCTCAGTGGCGCGCACCGCTTCACATGCATTAAACAACTCAATTTTGCCCTGGATTAGCCGAATCAGCCAGCATGGGACCGAAAAGGCGTTGCAAAAATACACGTGTCTGCAAAATGGAGCTTATTTGTGCAAAGGCAAGGTGACATCAAAGTTTATTGCCGAATTGCACGAACTTGAGCATACGGATATTCAGTCAATAATAACGGCTTGAACAAAGTAAATGAGGTCAGGAGAAAATTTTGATGAGATGGATTGAAAAATATAAAGAGAAGCTTGTCTCTGCCGGTGAAGCGGTCAGCGCTGTCAAGAGCGGCGACAAAATATTTAGTTCTGGCAATGCAGCCACGCCCTATCATATCCTGCAAAAGCTGGCCGAACGCCGGAGTGAATTGCAGGACGTTGCAGTTTTTCATCTCCTTTTGATGGGAGACGATCCACTGTCAAAACCGGAAATGCAAGGCCATTTTCGGCACAAATCACTTTTTGTCGGGCCGGCTGATCGCAAGGCGATCCAGGAAGGTCGCGCCGACTATTTCCCGATATTTTTGCACGAAGTTCCACGTCTCTTTCGGCGACAAGTGCAACTGGATATCGCCATCATTCAAACATCGCCGCCCGACGAACACGGTTTTGTCTCATTAGGAGTTGAAACGGCGGCCAGCAAAGCTGCTGTGGAAACCGCAAAATTGACCATCTCCCAGATCAATGAAAAAATGCCGCGTTCACTCGGCGACAGTTTTATACACATCTCACAACTCGATAAAATTGTTGAACATACACAGGATTTGCCTGAACTTGCAACGCGACCCTCCACCGAAATCGAACGCAAGATAGCCGAACATATTATGCCTTTGATCGAAGATCGTGCAACTTTGCAACTCGGAATCGGCGGCATTCCCGACGCATTGCTGGCCTTGTTGGGCGACCGAAAAGATTTGGGCATTCACAGCGAAATGGTTTCCGACGGCGTTATGCAAGCGATTGAATCCGGAATTGTCACCAATGCCTGCAAAACGCTTCATCCCGGAAAAGTAATTGCTACCTTTATACTTGGCAGCAGAGAACTCTATCAGTACACCCATAACAATCCGATCTTTGAAATGCGCCAGGTCGACTACACCAACGATCCTTTTGTGGTGGCGCAAAACGATGGCATCATCGCGATAAATTCCGCCCTCGAAGTCGATATCAGCGGCCAGGTTTGCTCTGACTCAATCGGCCACTCCATATATTCAGGTTTTGGCGGCCAGGTAGATTTTGTTCGTGGCGCGGCGCGGGCAAAAGATGGCAAGCCAATCATTGCTTTGCCCGCCACAGCGCTGAAAGGCGGCGTCTCGCGTATTGTGCCGCATTTAAAACAAGGGGCGGGCGTTGTCACCTGTCGCGGCGATGTGCATTATGTGGCCACTGAATATGGTCTGGCCAGCTTGCACGGCAAAAGTATACGGGAGCGGGCGGAGGCCATGATACAAATTGCGCACCCGGATTTCCGCAGTGATCTGGAAAGTTTTGCGCGAGAGATTCGGTATTTGTAAAATACGTAAAATACAATGGACGGTTCGCAACCGCCGGCCAAAAACTAATCATGATATTGCGTTAAACGGAGCGACAAGGTGTTTTTTGTGTCAAGTTGAAGATGTTTCGCAAAATACAAGCCGTTGCAAACAACACTGCCAGTTCATAGAAGATAACAGCTTACATAATATTGGTTTCAACCTCGCAAGGTTACTCTTACAAGGCAAACTGGCTAAGCGCGTTTTCGGGCGTTTTCCAAATCGTTCAGCTCTTCCTGAATTTCCAGACGCATCTCTTCGGGAAGACTTTTCTTTAACGCATCTTGTAAGTATTCTTTCGCCCTGGCATTTTCACCACGTTTCCTGGACAAATTTGCATACAGGTAAAGCGCTTCAGCATTTTCAGGAACAATGCGACGCAAATGCAAAATTGTTCTTTCCGCTTCAAAAAATTCATCCAAAATGATAGCCGCCCGAACAAAATCAATCTTTGCTTCTATATAATTCGGCTGCCTGGCAATCACTTCTTTTAATAGTCGATAAACGACGCGATGGCGACCCATGGCATGTAAAACCTGCGCTTTCAATTGAATTGACGTTGCAAGTTCGGGCTCCAACTGTAACGCCGCGTCAATTGCCGCCAGAGCCTCCCCGGTTTGAGTGAGCGTGAGATAGATTCGGCTCATTAATTGCCATGAGCGGACTGATTCAGGGTTGGCTTGCACGGCTATTTTTAATTGTGTAATCGCTTCCTCATAACATTTTGACCGTGACAAGGATCTTGCATAATAGTAATGCGTCTGATAGTTGTTCATGCTCCTGGAGATAACTGTTTTTATCTGGCGCAGAGTCTGATCTTCTTCACTGGTATTGATGGCCGCGTTGATTTGTGAGGCGACTGATTGATCGCCGCGGCATTTTTGAGAAGTCGATCCTTTCCTGCGTTCAACTCTAACCGCCCCGGCCTTTGCATATTGTTCAAAAAATAAGCGCCACTCTTCCAGGCTTTCTTCGTGGTGTTTTTTGGTCATTTTGAAGGCTTTTTCAGCCAATTGAGCGGCAGCCGCTCGATTGTCGCGCAAGTTTGCAAGCAAGCCCGGCAACTCATTTGCGGCGTTAAATAAAGGCAGCCATTCCATCTCGACGCCGCTCGACGCATAAGATCCGAAGTTTTGGCATATTGGAATCACGCCGCGTGAAGCGTATTCAAGCATTTTAATATCAGATCGGCATCGATTGAATTCGTTCTCCAAAAGCGGCGCCAATCCCACCACCAACTCATCCATGAATGTAAGGTACTGGCTGTAACTGCCCTGAGGCCGAAAATCAATTTTGTCTTTCGGAAAACCTTTCAGCAGGTCGAGACAAGCGCGCGGTCCCATTACAATAAATTTCACGTTGCGGCTGCGCGCCAGCCATTTTTTCAGCGACGGCGCTATCTGTTGAAACTCGGGCAAATCTCGCGTAGAACCGCTCCATCCAACGGTGAAAGTTTGACTGTTCTCACGCTTCAGTTCTCCAAACCGGGAGGCCTTGATATAATCGGGAAGAACGACCGTGTGACTTGCAAGCGGACGGACTAACGCCGCCAACTTTTCATTGTTCACTATCACAACCTCGCAAAGTTTCAGCAATTCGAGAATAGTGATATGTTCATCGGGAACGCCCGTGATAGCCGCTTCAGCTCTGTGCGCATTTGAATACATGAAGTTGTCAGACAACTCATAAATGGTTTGCAAGCGGCGGGCTTTTCTTTTCCGCACAACAGGCAATAGGTCCGGATCAGATAAATTGTGTATAATTAAAACAGGCGCGTCCACCAGGCAGGAAAGATCTCCTATTTCAATCATATCATAATGAACAATTTTCACATTATCGATTGCAGAAGTTCCGTTTTTTATTCGTTCTGTTCGATATGTGAAATCTCTGGCCAATTTATTTTGGTCAGAGTATAACTGCAAAATATACATAGTATTCCCACCTAATTATTTACTGACAGAACGACCGCGCGCCCTGCCTGAATCGACCTAAAGAGAAAACGCAATTTAACGCCCTCCGGCTCTTGCTAAACAAGTCTCATACATTTTTCGGGCATTGTGGTCGTTCGCAACCTTGTTTCATTATCGTTCAATTCACACAACCAGGCATTTTAAAACTTATCCTGTCTCTGAAACTTATATCGGCAGCAATGTCTCATCCAACGCCTGTTCCAAAAAATCTTTTTCCGGAAAATTAGAAAAATACTCGTAAGATTTTTCCCGGCGTCTGCTGATCTCTTTTGGTTTGTTGACCAAACGCTCGCAAGTTTCTATTATTTTGTCATAGGCAGTGTATTCAATGACCTCTGTATATTTTTTATACGGCGTATCTTCCATGACGGAAAACACCTTATTGTTCAAAAAATAACTGGCGCGAACTTCATCAAAAAGACGTGACTTAAAGAAGTGAATGCCAAGCGCCACTTTCGAGCGCGCCAACCATGCATCTCGCTTCTCGCCATAACAACCAAAAATATATTTAGCTCGATATTTTTCAGCAAGTTTATCCATAATCGCCAGGCGTCGATCATTTTTTGAACCGTAGAAAAGAAAATCAATATCTTTTTTCTGCTCGTGTTGAACCATAAACATGGCTGGATGAAACCCGATGGGTTTGTGGATGGCGCGAATGCCTCTTTCTTGCAAAAAGGCCACATTTTGTTGACTGAAGTCCCAAATATATTCGCAGCTTGCAAGAGTTAACAACGCCTTTGTCTTAAAGCTGCGAAACATTTCTGTGTCGGTGTCAAAACCCGGAAATTGTTCGAGTTGGTAGACAATAAAATCATATCCCGGCGGCAACCTTTTGCCCGACAGGTGATGATAACCTAACACAATATTTATCCGGTATCTGTCAGGCCTGGTTCCTATCTCCGCCTTATGTCCCAAATCGACAAGTCCATTGCTCATCGCTTGCGCGACCGGCAACAATCCCTGACTATGATAGCGGTGCGCGGCGTCACTTGAACTCATTATTACAATTTTAAAATTCATCTCGCGTGTCGCCTCATTTTCCGGTTCGCAGTTGCGTCGGTCGATCCGGGCGTTTCTTTGGCCTTTGAGCCAGAAGCCTGGAAGCCGGAAGCGCCATAAGCGTTCACATGGCAAGCGAATTCAACCATTCCCAAGGCAAGTTCAGACAAAGATTTCACCGATGCGCATTTGATATTCTATTTTGCGTAAAAATCGACGCAATTAACAAATAACTAAACAATGTGTCGTTGTGGAAATAAGTCAGTCTAATGCGGGAGAAGCAAGAGAGGTGAAGGCGCGCTGCTGTTTGATTTTGGGGGGATTAGAATAAAACAGCGCACGCCCTTTTGCGCACGCTGCGGGATCGAAGAACCTTTCTACTACTTGTACAAAAGATATTTTTTCCGGATTTCTTTGAATTGGTTTAAGTCGTTTTGATAGTCGGCGATGATCTGTTCCGCTGTTTTTCCCGCCAGAATTGCTTTTCTGATTTCATCAGTTCCGGCGGCGCGGTTAAAAGCTTTAATTCTATCGTCCGATGCGCCGCTGTCCAGAAACGGGTTATTGGGAAAGAGTTTATGCAAGGCCGCAAGCAGATGAATTTGAGTGGAAAAAGGCAAAAATTGTCTACTATTTTTGATGAGCAACTGCACTCCCGAACATTTTTTGTTTTTGAAAGCAGAATAAAAAGGTCGAAAAAAAGTTGGCCTGAAATAAACACCCGGCAGATGTCTTGCATTTAATTCCTCCGCCAACGCCTCCGCGTCAATCCACTCTTCGCCAACCAATTCAAACGGCAGCGTATAGCCCACGCCAATGCAAACCGTGCTTAACTCTCCGATGCAACCGGTGGCTGCGCAATGGTAAGCGGTTTCGAAGCGCGGAATATGCGGCGACGGCGGAACCCAGAGCAGCCCGGTGTCGCCAAATTCCATTTCATGATCATACCCTGTCATTTTGATAACGCGCAAACGGCAATTAATCTGAAATTCAGTATTAAACAGTTGCGCCAACTCGCCAGGCGTCATGCCATAAATATACGGAATCGGATATCGACCAATGAAAGAGCTGAAGGCGGGATCAAGAATATTTCCATCAACCAGATTGCCATACATTGCAACAGGACGGTCAAGCACAATAAACTCGATATTGTTTTCAGACGCCGCCTCCATGGCATAAGACATTGTGTAAATAAAAGTGTAGGTGCGATTATCAATGTCCTGAATGTCGTAAAGCAAGGCGTCGACGCCCTGTAGCATGGCTTGGGTTGGTTTCTTCTGTTTGCCATACAAACTGACGATGGGGATTCCTGTTTTCGTGTCCGTCATATCGGTGACTTTGTCGCCAGCGTAAACATCGCCGCGAATACCGTGCTCCGGCGCAAACAATTTGATCAGCGTCGGGTCGCCGATCTGATGCAACGCGTCAACAGTTGAAACCAGACCGGAGGTTAATCCGGTGGCATTGGTAATCAAGGCAATTTTTTTACCCGAATAGTCTTTGTGCGCCTTTTCCACAAAAATATCTACGCCTGGCTTGACACTATTTTGGGGAGCCGCGTGAATTGCGGCGCTAAATATCGCGGTCAGAATAAGAAGCGACCCAATTGTTTTTAAATTCATTGTGTAAACTTTCATTTAAATGAGACAGTTTTCGGCGTCAGGGGTCGTTAGAGCTTGCGGCTTGTTTCAAGGACAGTTTAACTCACAAATACCCTGATGACACGCACAAAGTTAAATTATTTCGTCTTTCGGCATGTCTTTTTTTTCGAATTGTCGATACCCTATATCCAGAATTCAGCCAATGATTGAATGGGTAAACTCGACAAACACATACAGCTTAAGGTAGTTATTAATATGAGTTTGTCAAACAAAATAAGCATATAAAAACAGACAAGTAGTCGAGTTAAGATAGTATTAGTATTGGTCAAGATAGAAGTTGAATGGCGACGGTTTGAATGTTTTCTTGAAATGTTTAATCTTGTTAATATTTCTCTGATCGAAAGTAGGCAAACAACGCCGCTGAACGTCTCTTTTAACAATGCAATCTCCATTTCATTGCAAGGAGATTGACGCGTTAATCGCTTCGAACATTTTCGGCCAGCTCTATATTAACAAGCCGCCCCTCATTGCAAACAGGAGAATTCGATGAAGCTCATTTTTTTGATTGGCCTCTCTTTTCTTTTTGGTTGCGCCGGAACCCGTCCGCCAGAAAAGACCAATTGGGTCGAAGAGCAAATGGCTGCCATGTCGTTGCGACAGAAGATCGGCCAAATAATGATCCCTTCTCTTTCGCCGCGCTTTTATAATTCCGAAGCTCCACAGATAAAAGAATTAATCCGCCTCATCCATGACTACCAGGTAGGCGGCGTCATTTTGTTTGGCGGCGAACCGTATGCGACAGCTCGCACAATTGAGCGCTTGCAGGACCATTCGGCTTTGCCTTTACTGATCATGTCAGACGTTGAATGGGGTCTGGCAATGCGGGTTCGCGGCGCAACCGGATTCCTGCAAAACATGGCCATTGGCGCCACCGGAAACGAAGAATACGCCTACCAGGCTGGAAAAATTACCGCAGTCGAAGCCAAATCCATTGGCGTTCATATCGGTTTTGCACCGGTTCTGGATGTCAACAATAACCCTGACAATATCATTATAAATACGCGAGCTTATGGCGATTCGCCATACCTTGTGGCTAAATTTGGCTCAGCGTTTATTCGGGGTTTTCAGGAAAACGGCCTCTATGCAACAGCCAAGCACTATCCGGGACACGGCGACACCGAAATCGATTCGCATCTGTCAATGCCAATAATTGACGCCAGCAAAGCAAGGCTTGAACAAGTCGAACTGCCGCCTTTTCGCGCAGCCGTAAAAACCGGCGTCAAAGCCGTAATGGTTGGTCACAGCGCTTATAGCGCCATCCCGGAAATGGAAGGTCGACCTGCAACCCTTGACCCTTATTTTATCAAAAAAATCCTGCGTGGAGAAATGCAGTTTGACGGCCTTGTTGTAACCGACGCCATGTCGATGGGCGGCGTCAGCAAGAATTACTGGTCGGGAGAAGCGGCTGTGCGCGCCATTAACGCCGGCGTTGACCTGGTATTAATGCCGACAAACTTTGCCGCCACATTTGAATTCACGCTAAAAGCCGCGCAGCAATCGCGCATTGCAATGACTACCATAGACAGCGCTGTTCGCAGAATTTTGCAAGCCAAGCTGGAGTTGGGACTTGACAAAAGGCCGCGCATCGACCTGAAGAAGTTGGAGCAGATCCTTGCCAGCCCGGAAAACCTGGCAAGCGCTGAGCAAATGGCAAACGCCAGCATTACCCTGCTGCGCGATGAACGCAATCAGATACCGTTGCAGGCTGAAAAGCTTAAGACCGCGCTGGCGCTTACAATCACCGACAATGAACTCAAGCCAGAAGTCGGCAAAGCGTTTGTCGCTCAACTGGCAAAAAGAATACCGGTCGTGAAAACAGCTCGTATCGACCCGCGCACGGACATCGACGACATCAACAAAATAGTCGCACAGTTTGATTCTGTGGATGCAGTTATTGCGGGCGTATTTGTCAAATGGGGCAGCTATAAAGGTTCCGCCTCTTTGCCCGACTCTACCGCGAAGTTGTTAAAAAATGTTTTGCAGTCACCCAAAATGACTGCGGTTGTTTCGTTCGGCTCTCCCTATGTTTTGCGTCAGTTCCCTGAAACATCTTCCTTTTTGTGCGCCTACGGAACCGAACCGTTGGCGGTTCGAGCGGCCGCCCGAGCCTTGTTTGGCGAGATACCTGTCAAAGCAACGCTGCCGGTGTCTATACCGGGTTGCCATAAAGCGGGAGACGGTTTGACCCGATCCGCCAGAAAAATGCAAATCCGCCATGAAAACGTGAATCAAACTCCTTTGCGCGAGGCTTACGCTGTGCTTGAAAAGGCCATTGCAGATTCGATTTTCCCCGGCGCGCAACTGGCGATTGTAAAAAATGGCAATTTGCTTGCAAGTCGCAGTTTCGGACGCCAAACTTATGATCCGCAATCCACAAAAATAACCACCGAAACCATCTATGACCTCGCCTCGGTCACCAAAGTCGCCGCAACAACCATTACCGCCATGATGCTTTGGGAAAAAAATCGTTTGCTGCTCGATACGCCGCTTCGCGCTTATCTGCCAGCTTTCACCGGCGGCGACAAAGGTTCCGTAACCGTCAGGCATTTGTTGACCCATTCATCCGGCGCGCACTGGTGGGTCGACTTGTGGAACAAGGCCGCAACACGGGCTGAAGCCATCGATTACATTTATAAGCTTCCACTCGACTACGCTCCGGGCGATTCCATGATTTACTCTGATCTTGGCCTTATTCTAATCGGTGAAGTTCTTGAAACAATCACCGGTAAACGCATCAACGAACTGGCTGATCAAATGATTTATCAACCCATGGGGATGAAAAACACCCGGTACAATCCACCGCGGAATCTCCTGCCCCGCATTGCGCCAACCGAAATCGGCGGCAGCATGCATAGAGCATTAATTCACGGCGATGTGCACGATGAAAACACCCATTTTTTCGGCGGCGTCTCCACCCACGCGGGTCTCTTCTCAACAGCGGAAGATTTGGCTGCTCTGGCGCAAATGCTGATTAACGGTGGAATCTACAAAAATCGCAGATTTCTCATGCCAGGCTCCATAGACTATTGGACTGCGAAACAAAATATTACAAAAGACAGCCCCAGAGCGCTCGGCTGGCTGGCGGCGGCAGTGGAAAATTCATCTTCCGGCGACTTGTTTTCGGAAGGAAGTTTCGGCCATACCGGATTTACAGGCACATCCATCTGGATCGATCCAAATAGAGAAATTGCAGTTATTTTATTGACAAACCGTGTGCATCCAACGCGTGAGCGAGGCGGCATGTACGCGGTGAGACGGGCTTTTCACAATGCGGTAATGACGACGTTAATTGCTGATAAAGAGTAGCGCCTCAGGGCAAGCAAAACAGGCGCTTTCTAAGCATGACTGATAAATATTTCATTTCAAAATATTGGTAAACGACATGTTGTTTTCTGGTTTTGACCTGGCTATTGTGGTGATTTACTTAGCTGCCTCCGTCGGCTTTGGCGTTTGGGTTGGCCGCGGACAAAAAGACACAACTGATTATTTTTTGGCGGGGCGACAGATTCCGTGGTTCGCAGTTTCCTTCAGCATTGTTGCAACGGAAACCAGCGTTCTGACTTTTATCAGCATTCCGGCGGTGGCTTATCAGGGCAATTTGACTTTTATTCAAATTGTTCTCGGCTACATGATCGGGCGTTTGCTGGTGGCCGGCCTGATGCTTCCGGCTTATTACCGGGGCGACATCAACACGGCCTATCATTTTCTTGGCGAACGGTTCGGCCAAAAAATGCGCAATACCGCAAGCATTACTTTTATGATCACCAGAGTTTTGGCTGATGGAGTCAGGCTATACGCCACGGCCATACCGCTTGCCGTGATTATCAAGGGCAGCGGCGCCATGCAGGGCTTCACAGACGGTCAATTCTATGCTATGTCTATCCTTGCAATCGGAATCCTGACCATCATTTACACATACGTTGGCGGCATTCGTTCGGTGATTTGGATGGATGTCATTCAAATGACCATTTATATGGGCGGCGCGGTCATTGCCGGTGTGTTAATCCTCAATAAATTACCGGATGGTTTTCAAAGCGTAATCGAGTGGGCCAAAGCAGACAATAAGCTGCAATGGCTTTACTTGGGAAATGATTTATCCTTTGGCGAATTTATCAAGCAACCTTACACAATCTTTACAGGCATTGTCGCCGGTGCCATTTTCAGCCTGGCTTCGCATGGCACGGATCAGATTATTGTTCAGCGGGTTCTGACCTGCAAAAATCAAAAAGCAGCTCAAAAAGCTATGGTTGTCAGCGGCATTGCTGTCTTTGTGCAATTTCTCCTTTTCCTGTTTTTGGGCGCCATGTTGTTTGCATTTTATTCCGGCCAAAGCTATGAGGCTCTTGGCCTGACCAGAGCCGACGGAATCTTCCCCAAATTTATTGTTGAAGAGATGCCGTCTGGTCTCAGCGGCCTGATTGTAGCCGCGCTTTTCGCAGCCGCAATGAGTACGCTTTCAAGCAGTTTGTCAAGCCTGTCCAGTGCCGCCGCTCTCGACATTTACGCGCCATTGTTTGGCCGGGACAAAAAGCAATCTGATCTTTTAAAAGTGTCACGCTACATGACCATTGGCTGGGGTCTGGTTTTAATCTTTACTGCGCTGTTGTTTATCGACCTTGAAGGAACCGTGGTGGAAGTAGCTTTGAGCATCGCCTCGTATACTTACGGAGGCCTTCTTGGCGTTTTTCTTCTTGGCCTAATCAACCAGAAATCGACTCAGCGAGACGCAATCATCGGTTTTGTCGCTGCAATTGTGATCATGACTGCAATTATAAACATATATCAAATTGCATGGCCGTTCTATACCATCATCGGAAGTGTTATTACAATGGCAGTGGGCAGCTCAAGCCGGTTATTTTCTACAAAGCAATGATATTTCAATTAGGGAGCGCCTGTATGACGCTGTTTATTCAATAGTTTCTCGAAGCGACAAAAGGCATTAACTTCAATATTAACATTGTGAAAATTTAAATAAAACTGCTTAATTAACGGAGTCATACATGGCGAAGGAATTATTTAATGACCTCAAGGAGCTTGTCACCGAAGCGAGCAATCCAGCCTCAGAGGACATTGACAACAAGACAGTTAGAGAAATACTGGAAGTCATCAACGCGGAAGATCAGACCATTCCCGGTGTCGTAAATGCGGAAATTCCATTTATCGCAGAGGCGGTAAAAATCATCGTTGCAGCGTTGGAGCAGGGCGGTCGCTTGTTCTATGTGGGAGCCGGCACCAGCGGTCGCCTCGGTGTGCTTGACGCATCGGAATGTCCGCCAACCTATGGCACTGATCCGGAAACGGTGCAAGGCATTATGGCTGGCGGCGCAGAGGCTTTGGTTCGCTCTGTCGAAGGCATTGAAGATAATAAAGAGCAAGGTGTGAGCGACCTGATGGCGCGCGGCTTAAATGCGAAAGATGTTGTTTGTGGCATTGCGGCCAGTCGGCGCACGCCTTATGTTGTCGCCGCAGTGAAAAAGGCGCGGGAGATCGGAGCAAAAACACTCTACGTAACCTGCAATCCGCGCTCGATGCTTGACTTGTCAGTCGATGTCTCGATTTGCCCTGTAGTCGGCCCGGAAGTGATCATGGGTTCGACACGGATGAAAGCCGGAACCGCTACAAAAATGATTCTCAATATGTTGACCACAGCCACGATGATTAAATTGGGCAAGGTTTATGGCAACATGATGGTTGACTTAATGATGACTTCTAAAAAACTGGAGGAGCGTTCAAAGCGAACCGTCATGATGGTCACCGGACTTAATTATTCCGATGCGGCGCAAGTATTGCAAAAAGCGAGCGGGCATGTAAAGACGGCTCTGGTGATGACACTGGCAGATATTCAGGTGGATGAAGCTCAAAAACGATTGCTCGATAACAATGGCGTGGTTCGAAACGCAATTGCTTAATGCAACAAACAACATGAGCAATGGGCGTTGCAAAGAAATATTTATACTGATTTTCCGGCTCAAACCACGTTACACCGCGCCCGGCAAATATACTATAAAACATAACAGGTAAAAATGTCTGTGAAAAAGAATAAAAAACAAATCTCGCAAGTGGAGGCAATTCTTCTCGAAGAGGCGCAGCTTCAAGCGCAATATTTGCCTATTGAAAAAATACGAACAATTGTTGTAGAGCATTTTCCCGCCCTTGGAAAACTTGCGGCGTTGCGGTTTCTTGAATGGGCGCAACAAAATGAAGGGCTTACGGTCTCTCTGCCAACGGGGAAAACACCAGAGCATTTCATCAAGTGGGTCAACCATTTGCTGAAGGAATGGGATACGGAAAAAGTTCACAAAACGCTGGAGAGCGCTGGCGTCGACCCGGCGCGCAAACCCGATATGGGCAGTTTTCACTTTGTCCAGATCGATGAATTCTATCCGATTAATTCATGGCAACACAACTGCTTTTTTCACTATGTCAATCACTACTATATAGAAGGGTTTGGCTTTGATCCCGATAAAGCCCTGCTGATCAATCCTAACGAAATCGGTTTACTGCCGGATGAAAAACTGGACAATATCTGGCCCGGACAGATCGTTGATCTGAGCCTCAGGACACGTCCTCCCAAAAATAGCATTGAAGAGCGCCAAAAGCGTGTGTTAGATTCAGTTGACCAGTTCACCACCGATTATGAGGCCAAAATACGCAAATTGGGCGGCATTGGTTTTTTTCTGGGCGGCATCGGGCCGGATGGCCATATCGGTTTTAACGTGCGTGGTTCCGACCACTACTCCACCACAAGACTTTGCGAGACCAACTATGAAACTCAGGCCGCCGCAGCGGGAGATTTAGGCGGAATTGAAGTGTCGCGAAATCGGCTGGTGATCACCATCGGTTTGAAAACAATCGCTTATTCGCCTGACACCACAGCGATCATTATTGCCGCCGGCGAGGCAAAGGCGCACAATATCAAAGCCGCCATTGAAACACAAAAATGCAACCAGGTGCCCGCTTCAATTTTGCAGGATTTGCCCAATGCTGCATTTTACATTACCAAAGGAGCCGCCAAGCATCTCACCGAACGCCGTCACTTATCGTTGACCAGTCAGAAAGAATTGACGGGAACTGACAAGGCTTTGATAGCCACGGATCTCGCGTTGCGCTGCGAAAAAAAGTTAACGGATCTATCCCAAAAGGATTTTTACAGACACCGGTCAGGCTCCCTTCTTCTTTCCTCGCTGGATGCGCCATTAGAAAGACTCCTGACAAAAGTCGAAACTGAATATAAACAGCGTATTTCGCGGGCGCTTGAACCGGTCACAGACCAGGTCTTTTTGCACACTGCGCCACACCACGATGATATTATGCTCGGCTATTTACCCTACCTAAACCGGCTCATGCGCGAGCAAACCAATGACCATTACTTTAATTATCTGACCAGTGGATTTAATGCGGTCACCAATTCATTCATGCTTGAATTGACCCTAAGCGCGCAGTCTTTGTTAAAGCAAAAACAATATAGAAAACTGGTGAAAGACAAATATTTTAACGCCAAAAACACTATCGGTCGCGACCACGATGTTTATCAATATCTGGACGGCCTGGCAGCCAATGACAGATTAATTATGAACGATGGAGCAGCCCGCCGATATTTGCGCTGTTTAAACGAACTTTACGGCGAAGACTCAATCGAAGAGCTGGAAAACCGTCTGGACTTGTTGAAAAGTTACTTTGAATCACAATATCCCGGCAAGAAAGATGGCTCAGACGAGCAACTCCTGAAAGGTATGGTGCGCGAGTGGGAAGGCGATGTGCTGTGGGGATATTTTGGCTTCCAAACCGACTCGGTCATTCATTCCCGCCTCGGCTTTTATAAAGGCAACATCTTTACTGAAGAGCCTGAAATCGGTCGAGATGTAATGCCTGTGCTGGAGACGCTGAAAAAGGTAAAGCCCACCATTATAACCGTAGCCCTTGACCCTGAAGGCAGCGGCCCCGACACGCACTACAAAGTTTTGCAAACCATTTCATCAGCCCTGCGGCTCTACGAGGAAGAAACCGGCAATAGTGACATTCAGGTTTGGGGTTATCGCAACGTTTGGTACCGCTACCATCCGACCGAAGCTAATCTGTTCGTTCCCGTAACCTTCAACAGCATGGCTATTCTTGAAGATTCGTTTCTCAATTGTTTTCATTCTCAATCAAAAGCTTCTTTCCCAAGTTATGAATATGACGGCCCTTTTTCCGGACTTGCCAAAAACATTCAGGTGGAACAATATCAATATATGAAAACGGTTCTCGGACATGACTTTTTTTACCAAAACATGGATTCTCGCATACGATCCGCGCGCGGCCTCGTCTACCTGACAACCATGAACCTCAAAGAGTTTTATGAGCGTTCACGAGAACTGAGAAATACGACCGAGAGTATGTAAAATTTACTTTTCCATTGTGGCTGTAAAAACCAGGAGAGCATAGAAATGCAGACACTACAATTCCTCGACATTGCTGTTGTTGTCGGTTTCTTTATCATCATATTTTCAATTGCCGGTTATTATGCCAAAAAGGCTGGTAAAAGTACGGAAGCATTCTTCTTGTCCGGCAGAAATTTGCCCTGGTATCTGGCTGGCTCCGCTATGGTTGCCACAACCTTTGCCGCAGACACGCCGCTGGCGGTTACCGAACTGGTGGCTAAAAAAGGAATTGCCGGAAATTGGCTGTGGTGGAACCTGGCCATTGGCGGCATGCTGACGGTTTTTTTCTTCGCCAAGCTATGGCGTCGGGCCGGAATTGTGACGGATGTAGAATTTGTCGAGCTCAGATATTCTGGAAAAGCCGCCGCCGCCCTGCGTGGATTCCGCGCAATCTATTTGGGTCTCTTTATGAACGCAATCGTGATGGGCTGGGTGCACAAGGCAATGGAAAAGATTTTTCGCGTCACCATGCCATCCCTGGATCCCTTCATGATGGTGGTCATTTTGGCGGCTATTGTTACGGTATATGCGGCTGCCTCAGGTCTGCTGGGCACAGCTCGAACCGACAGCTTTCAGTTTGTCTTTGCCATGCTTGGCTGCATTCTGTTGGCGATCATTGTTGTGCGCCTGCCTGAAGTTGGCGGAACAATAAATATGAAGACAAAACTGGCCGGACATCTACTTGACTTTTTCCCGCGCATTGGACAAGTAACCGTTAACGGTCTTGCCGGAGGAGCGCTCACACTATCCGCAGGCGCTTTTATCGCGCACGTTGGCCTGCAATGGTGGTCGAGCTGGTATCCCGGCTCTGATCCGGGCGGCGGCGGCTATGTCGCTCAACGGATGATGTCGGCAAAAGATGAGAAACACAGCCTCTTCGCAACCTTGTGGTTTATGATCGCTCACTATACGCTGAGGCCGTGGCCGTGGATTTTGGTTGCGCTGGCGGCGCTGATTGTCTTGCCGCGCGCTGAAAGCCCGGAAGCGCTGCGACTCGAAAATCCGGCTCTCTACCAACGAGCCGAGCAGGCTTTTGAGAACAGAGAATTGCTGGTTGAGGGCGGAGAGAATTATCAGACGCCCGACTTCAAAGCTTTTTACGAAAAGTATGAAAACACCGTCGATCCCGGCGTCATGTATCCCAAGATGATGATGAGATATTTGCCAACCGGCCTGCTGGGACTGCTGATAGCTGTTTTTCTCGCCGCCTATATGTCGACCATAGCCTCACAAATCAACTGGGGAACCTCATACCTGATCAACGATCTCTATCGCCGATTTATAAAAACCGACGCGGATGAACAGCATTATGTGGTGGTTTCAAGAATCGGCATTGTCATTATCGTCACCGCTTCCCTGCTGGTTTCAAACTACTTTCTAACCACTGTCTCCGGCGCCTGGGAATTTATAATCAATGCCAGCGCCGGTATGGGAGGCGTGTTGATTTTACGCTGGTTCTGGTGGCGCATTAATGCCTGGTCTGAAATTTCCGCCATGATTGCCCCGCTGATTATCTACCCGCTTGCCCGCGCCTGGGGACTGGAGTCGCCGATTACGCTCTATCCGCTGGTGATTGGCTCAACCCTGATTTGGCTCGCCGCCACATTTCTAACCAAACCAACCAATGAATCAACCCTGAGAGCTTTTTACACACGGGTTCATCCCGGTGGAATCGGTTGGAAGCCCATCGCCGCCATGTTGCCGGAAGTTAAGAGCGACAGCGGCCATTGGAGGATGTTTTTCAGTTGGCTATGCGGTGTTGCATTGGTCTATGCCAGCCTTTTTGGCATTGGCGAACTCATTTTCGGCAACTTTGGCCGGGCGGGTCTCTACGGAGGAGTTGCAGCGCTGGCGGTCTTCGTCATCTATAAACAGTTGCAATTCGGGAATGCGGTTGATAGCTCCACCTTCAACAACTGATCAAAAAATACGCCGGGTGGAATACCGATAAGAAGCGCTCGCGCCAGACCATTTACTTTCGTTCAGGCTCCATCTTTTGATTTCGGCTAAAAGCTAAAGCGAACCATAAAAAAATTCAATCAACTCCGAGGGAAAAATGACAAAAAAGATCGCCTGCCTGGCCTGTGGCGCAGTTTTATTTCTGTCAGCCATAATGACTTCATGCCTTTCCGCACAGGGTATCTCCAAAAAATATCCGCCCGGCGCGGAGGGAAAATATTGGTTTGAATTGAATAATGACCTGATCTTTTCGGAAGAATTTCATTTGCCCGGCTATGAAGATAGTGAATACGGAAAGCTTGAATATCCTGCCATCGCTATTGACAAAGAGCAGAATCTTTATGTCGCCTATAATTTTACTGCCAACGGCAAAGAAGCGGTTTACGTCAATAGATTTGCCACGAACTCGGTTCAATTTGAGGCTGTCACAGATACGAGCGCCAACCGCCGCTATTTGAAGATGGCATCACCGCCTGCCTGGCAAACAGCGCTTCAGGTCAGTGCCGCCAGCGGTGTGGAATATCGCCCCCGAATTGCAGTCTCCAGTGAAAATGTTGTCTGGATTGTCTGGTCAGCCCGGCGCAACAAGACATGGAATATTTTTGCGCGCACCATGAGCAAGGGTCAGCTCGGCGAAGAAATTCAAGTGACTAACAGTCATGATTCCGATTTTCGTCCGGTGATTTTTGCCGACGCCTCGGGTAAAGTATGGCTGGCCTGGGAACGCGGCGTCCGGGACAAAAACATTCACATCATCGCAAAGTATTTTCAAGATGGTGTCTGGTCCGACGAAATTATTATAGAAAATCGGCCGGGATATGCCTATCGGCCAACTATGACCGAATCGAACGATGGCAGTATTTGGTTTGCATGGGATTATACGCGGGGACACAACACCGACGTTTACATCAACAGAATCAAAAATGACAAACAGGATGAACCGATTCGCGTGACTAATCATCCGGCAATTGATTGCAAGGCGGCTTTGACTTGGCGCGACGACAAATTATGGATTGCCTGGACGACAAATCGCCGCGCCGAAAACGGCTGGGGCATCATCCGCTACCCGATGACGCTGGCGTTTAACGGGAAAAAATGGTTCGAACCGATAGACAGCATGAAAAACATCGCATTAACCAGCAGAAGCGAAACCCAATCTTATGAATACCCGACCCTTACTTTTGATTCGTTTGGCAGGCTCTACCTTTTTAACCGCCATGACCATGTTTTCAGCGCCGCCTATTATGAAGGCGGTGAATGGAGCCAAAACTGGCTTCTCGACGAATCAGGCTGGGGCTTGCGCGGTTTTTATGTACAAACGGCCTGGGCCTCTAAAAATGAACTCTGGCTGGCTCGCCGCGACCGGGCGACCATCTTTTTGCAAAAAATGACGCGGCAAAATCCCCGAAAAACAAAACCACAACTGCGGGAATATCAGCCCAAACGTTATCCGCAAAGTCTAAACGGCGTGGAAGAAAAGCCGTATCGCGGCCCCGCTGAACACGGCAATTACAAAACCTTTTTCGGCGATCTGCATGTCCACACGGCTTATTCAGACGGCTCGGGCAGTTTCGACGAACTTTATAACTTATACAAAAATATTTATCGCCTGGATTTTTTAGCCATTACCGACCACGACGCTTTGCGCCTGGGACGCAACCATTTCTCACCCGGAGAATGGGCATATCTCAAAGCGCTGAACGAAATCTACAATCAGCCCGGTGAATTTGCCACCTTCAACGCCTATGAGTGGACGCATTCCACCTGGAGTGGTCGTCAGGACTCAACCGTATTGGTCGGCCACAAAAATGTTTATTTTAGAGGAGGAGAGGAGAGCCCTTTTTTTAATCACCACGGCAAGGAAGCCCATGACGCGGTTTCCCTGTTCGAAATATTGCGCAAGCATAACGGCCTGGCTTTTCCGCACCATCCACCCTGGAGCGGCATAACCTGGGAAGACCATGACCCTGAAATTCAATCAAACTATGAAATCATTTCGATTCATGGAGCCAATGAGCACATGGGCAACTTGCCAATTCCACACCGCGGCGGACTGCCCGGAACCTTTGCGCAAGATGGACTGGCAAAAGGCAAGATTATCGGCTTTGTGGGCGCCTCAGACTCACACGGCCTTTATCATCATTCAAATGAGGGGTGGCGCGACGACCCTTACAAAGGCGGCTGGACAGGCGTATTGCTCGACACCACTTTGACCCGCGAAAGTGTTTGGCAGGCTTTGCAGGCGCGCAGAAATTATGCGACCGCCGGTGAAAAACATTATTTAGAATTTTTTATCAACGGTTTTCCCATGGGAAGCGAGATAACGACAAAGCAGCCGCCGATCATATCGTTTAAAGTCAGATCTTCCAATATTCTTTACGCCTATGTTATACGCGACAATCAGGAGCTTTTTATCTCTGGAAAAATCGGCGGCGCGCATACGGCTTACAAAGGCATGCGGGATGAAACGATCACGCCGGGAAAACATTTTTATTATCTCAGGGTTGTCTACAAAGATGATACAATTTCCTGGTCAAGCCCAATCTGGGTCGATTATCAATAGCGTTTTCTCACGCCACAATTACACTGACAATGTCATTTCGAACAGCGCGCCTTCCAGCGCGGGAGAAATCTGAATCGGAAACATCAGTCTGGAATATGAGCCTTTCTATCGCGTCCGAAAGATGTTCTTCAAAAACAAAAATCTGTTTTTTTAGGCTTGAATCTGTAAAGCAGCAATGTGCCATTGTCAGATTCCTCACATCCCGATAAACAGCAATCGGGCGTTCGGAATGACAGCGTGGTTGGCGTCCCGAGTTCAACCTTGCGAAGATTCCAATCTTCGCAAGGTTTTGGCGCGTCAGAATGAGTCGTCATAAAATCGCTGATAAAAATGCAACCCACTTGCGCCGTAAGGGGAATAAAATTCCCAATCCATCTATTCCACAGCGGATTCCCCGACGGGAAAGGCAGGCGGGTTTAAATCCGCTGCGAGCAGTGAGCAGTAATTGCGAGCAGTGAGCAGTAATTGCGTGAAGCGACAGTCTGCCGTTTGCAGATTCGTCGCACACAAAATCCCGAAGGGATGATATGTTTGTAGAAAACAAGCCACCCCCACGAATTCAAACTCCGGAGGAGTGAAATGTAAGCTGCCGCATTTGCGGGGAATGAAATCCCTAATTTGTCGATTCTTCCGGGGATAAAGGCGCGGGGCGTAAATTTCCGGCGATCAATAACCCCGCTTCCTTGCATTTTTTACAAAAATTTTGTAGCGTCTTCCCACGCATGTTTCAGACGGCGCGAATTCGACGCCAAGCTGGACAACGCTGACTAAATCCCAAATCCACCTTTTAAAAGCAAGATGAAACTTATGCCGCTTATTGAAGCAACTACCGCAAGCTTTATCGCCGGCTCTATCGTTGAGCTGCTTAAGCTGTCATTACAGGATCGCCGCACTTTCGAGCAGGTGTTTGCAAAAACGCTGACAGCGCAACTCAAAAAGAGTAACAAAAACACAGACATTGTAAAGAAAGCAGTCAGCGCCATTCTTGAAGACACCGAAATTCAGGCATGGCTCAGCGGCTCGCAGGGGGCAGATGACCTGCAGCTTCTGGAAAAACTGGCAGGAAAGTTGAACCTTGATATCACCTTTCTGCGCGACTTCTTTATTGCCTTTGAAACCGCCGTTGCCGAAAACGAAACCCTGAATAAAATTTATCAGAATCGCCACGCGGCTGCGCTGCTCAGGGAAACCGAAGAGATCAGAAAAATCTTAAGCGGCAAATTGACAAAAGAACAGTTTGCTGCACTCGACGACTATCGCAGCAAGGTGCGCGAAAGGTTCTCCACAATTCTGCTGTTTGGTAACCGCACTGGCGACAAACAGAGTGTGTTTGCGCGTATGTCGGATATGCATTCGGGTTTTGTACCCCTGCACCTGAAAGCCTGGCAGGATCAAGATATACCTTCGGATGA
>Ga0316187_10000095_pt1 | contig 53806 bp, 50 predicted proteins | sample CroRivburrow1_MG_FD_204927 | JGI IMG/M metagenome (GOLD analysis project Ga0316187, IMG submission 204927) | Coastal sediment microbial communities from Maine, United States - Cross River worm burrow 1 | ecosystem: Environmental > Aquatic > Marine > Coastal > Sediment | place: USA: Maine...
ATAGGATAAAAGTCGCTCCCCCACAGGATGCAACAGCGGGAATGAGTGTGCCTATACTCTACAAGGAGACCCGTATAGGCAAAGAACCTAACGAGATGATCCTTATCCCGGCAGGAAAGTTTATCCGTGGATCCAATGATCGCTTACCGGATGAAGGTCCGCAGTACGAAGCTGAGACGAAAGCATACTGGATAGACAAATATGAGGTTACCAACCTGCAGTACAAGCAATTCATAAATGCAACAAAACGCAAATCACCCAAACATTTCCGCAGCCGCACCTATCCGGAAGGTAAGGTAGACCATCCAGTGGTCTTCGTCTCCTGGTACGACGCGCATGATTACTGCAAGTGGGCTGGCAAGCGCCTGCCGACTGACATCGAATGGGAAAAGGCTGCGCGTGGAACTGACGGTAGAAATTATCCATGGGGAAACGATTTTGAAGTGAACAATGTCAATTCCCCTGTGCGGTGGTCCACCCTCCATATGGATGGCGGCACTACACCTGCAGGTGCCTTTGAAGGTGGAAAAAGTCCTTACGGTTTGTACGACATGTCAGGTAATGTATGGGAATGGACTGACTCCTGGTACTCCCAGTACCCTGGCAATCAGTGGCCAAGCGAAAATTATGGCAAGCTATACAAGACATTGAAAGGCGGCTCTTGGTGGGACTGCTCATTTTATGCGTGCGGGGTTTCTGCACCCTCATTCAATCGCAGTTATTTCAAACAAAATATAAAGAATTCCAGTTTCGGCTTCAGGTGCGCCAAAGATGATAAATAAACATAAATTTAGCAGTATATTTTGCTTGGTACTGGCAACTAGCCTTGCACTTACTTCACCAGTCTGGGCCGCAGCCAAACCGGCGACCAAGGGCATGGTATTGATCCCTGCAGGTACATTCAAAATGGGGAGCGATAAAGAGGAAAACATCGCGATGTACCGCGGTGCCAACGATCTTAATCCTTATGGATTCAATGATCGCCTTTACGTCGATGAACGTCCTGCACACAAGGTTAAACTGTCGGCCTACCTGATTGACAAATACGAAGTTACCAACGCTCAATACCGCGAATTCGTGATAGCAACACGCCATAAAGTCCCTTTCACATGGGCAAAGAACGGCTATGCTGCCAGCATAAACTTCCTGTCATATTTATCATTGCAGGAGCTGCGCGAAATCGCAGCCGACAGATTTTTGCTGGACATGGATGTCACAACAATGAGTCAAAAGGCATTACTCGACGAACTGGAGAAAATCCAAAATTCACGTGACTCTATGCCGGTTACTGCCGTGAATTGGTTTGATGCAACAGATTATTGCAAATGGGCGGGGAAACGCCTGCCTAGCGAAGCAGAATGGGAAAAAGCTGCTCGTGGCCCTAAAGGTTTCGAATATCCCTGGGGAAATAAATGGGATGCGAGTAAAATAAATACCATGTCAGAGGATGATGAGGCGCCTTATTCGCAAATTGGGTCTTATCCGGGTGATATGTCGGCCTATGGTGTCTACGATATGGCTGCCAACGTATCTGAGTGGGTAGCAGACTGGTATGATGCCTATCCCGGCTCCACATCCAGCAGTAGATTCTTCGGCAAAACCCAACGGGTGGTGCGAGGTGGGATGGCAAGTTCCGGTCATTATGATTCGCTCAGCGTCGTTTTTCGTGCTGCCAAACGTACTCATTTATTCCCAGGTACCGCATTGATCGACCTTGGGTTCAGATGTGCAAAGGGTGCCAAATAGGCCCAAGAGTTGGCTAAAGAGCTTGACCGGGTCACCGGCAAAATTCTTGTAAACAACACAATTTGGATGGGATAGAAAACCGGGGTTACCATTCCCACCTCACCTTATACTGTGACCAGACATTAGCCGCGCTGGTCCGAAATGCATTTTCAATGCACTTTTCGCAAAACTGGCAAAGGCGCTCAAGAACAGCGAGACAAAAACCAATGCCGAATTGATTGCAGCTTATTGCGCCTTCCTATTCTATTCCTAAGAAAGCTGGGCTAATTGCCGCCGTCAACATCAATAATGAATTAGCCATTATTTCTTGTGGGAATTGTATGAATAAAACGCAATGAACTGCTAGGTAATATTGAGGTAAATCATATGACACCCCAAGTTTCAGTGACTTCTGCCGAAGAGTTACAGCCAACAATTAACCATCGTTTGCATCAACGTATTTTGGTTGCGCTGGATTCCTCCGACCACGCAAATGCCGCTATGCAAAGCGCGGTAGCTTTTGCGAGCTTGGAAAACGAATCCGTAATCACGGGCTCACATGTCTATGCTGCAAAAATGCATGATATGCGATTCCGCCAAATGGAAGGTGGCTTGCCCGACCAATTTAGGCAGGAACAGGAACTGGAACGCCAAAGAGATGTACACGATGATCTAATTACGCGCGGTTTATCCATTATTACCGATTCCTATCTAGATCAGGCTGCAAGCGCATGCGATAAACTCGGCATCAACTTTAAGCGTTGTTCCTTGGAAGGGAAAAATTATCGTGAATTAACCCGGGAAACAAATTCGGGCGCTTATGACCTGCTGATCATGGGAGCCTTGGGTCTCGGCTCAGTCCATGGAAGCAGGCTGGGCACAGTATGTTCACGGGTGTCGCGGCGTTCGGAAATCGACACACTGGTTATCAAGGAACCTGGCCGTGCTATCAACGATGGTCCAATCGTCGTCGCCGTTGATGGCTCACCCAAGGCTTACGGGGGATTGCTTACTGCCCTGACATTAGCGAAACACTGGCAAGTACCCGTCAAGGTTATTTCGGCCTTCGATCCTTATTATCATTACGTTGCATTTAACCGTATTGCCGGTGTGTTGTCAGAAGAGGCTGGAAAGGTATTCAAATTCAAGGATCAGGAAAAGTTACATGAAGAGATCATTGATTCCGGATTAGCAAAGATATATGACGGCCATTTGAGTGTCGCTAGATCCATCGCCTCAGATTCGGGTGTCGAAATAGAAACAGAACTACTGGACGGCAAACCTCACGATGCCATCGAAAAATACGCCAGGAAGATTAAGCCCTCACTTCTGATCATCGGTAAACTGGGCATCCATGCCGACGATGAACTTGATATTGGCGGCAATAGCGAACATTTATTGCAAAATGTGGACTGTGCGATTTTACTCAGCATGCGTGAACATGTACCTGAAATAGATGTTGTGTCGGGCATTACCACCTCGTGGACTCTTGAAGCAGAAAGCAGGATGGATCGGGTACCATCATTTGTTCGTAGCATGGCACGCATGTCCATACTTCGTTATGCACAGGAACATGGCCATACTGTCATTACCCAGAAAATTGTGGACGAGGCTACAGCACAACTTATGCCAAGCCATGCAGAAAAGGCCTTGGGGGAAATTGTGGCCGCCTACGACGCAGGAGAACTCAAGCGTAAACCGGAGGCAGAAGATGCCATGCGCTGGTCTGATGATGCTGTCGTGTTGCTACTATCCATCAAAGACCTATCAGTGCGCAGTAATCTCAGCATGCGTGCCGAGAAAAAAGCCCGTCAGGAAAAAAGCACCTCGGTAGAAGCAATACATATTAAATCTTTTCTTGATGCTCAGTCATCAGACTCCTGTCCTGCGCCCTCAGCATCTGGCTCTACGGGATATCACTGGCAGGTCGCCGCGCTGGCACGCCTGATGAGGGTACCCGAAGGTTTTATGCGAGACAGCTGCAAACAAAGCATAGAGAATTTTGCGAACCAAAATGGTCACGATGAAATCTCATTGGCAGTGGCCGAAAGTGGCATGAAACTGGCTCGAGCTGAAATGGAAAAAACCATAAAGGACCAAGGCATATCCGTTCCCAAAGCGGAGCCTGGTGTTTGCCCCTTTGGTTTCGGTAGTAAATCAACTACCACCAATAGTGAATTACCATGGTTCGGCGAAGCAGAGAAATTAATGCAAGGCCTACCCTCGGGCATGAGCCGTGATATGACACGTAAAGCAATAATTTCTATTGCCACAAAAAATGGCTTGAAAGAAATATCTGCAGATTTTGTTAGACAGGTACTTGACACTTTCCGAGCTGGATCAAACAACGTCAGCGAAACCATGCCTTGGGATGAAGATGCCCGCGATAGTCTCAGCCGTGCACCAGACATGGTACGTGGCATGTTGATCAAGGAAGTGGAAGTCTGGGCGCAACACAATAATCGCTCCCATATCGATTTAGCCACAGTGGACACAGTCAAGCAGGAGTGGCAGACCAAAGGTTATTTCCATATGGATCCACAAGACCCACGTAGCAAACCCAATCCATAGTGAATTGACAATGGAAGTTTCATACACAGAAGATGCAGATACAAACAGCTTGTTTTTGCTCGCCATCAACCTAACTAAGCGCTGCAACCTAGCCTGCGCCCACTGTTACATGGACGCAAAAACTCTGAAATACGGCGGAAAAAACGAGCTCACCACTGAAGAGGTGCTCAAACTTTTGGATGATGTTGCGAATCGCAGTACTGAAACCATGATAGTTCTTACCGGTGGAGAGCCGCTGCTTCGTGGTGACTTGGAAGAACTGCTGACGCATGGCACCAAGCTTGGACTTTCAATGGTGGTCGGAACAAATGGCGTAGCATTAACTGATAAGCGTGTGCAGTCACTCAAGGCCGCTGGCGCAATGGGTACAGGTATCAGTGTAGATTCTCTGGATCCTGAAAAGCATGATGCCTTCCGTGGTCTTTCTGGTGCGTGGGAGAAAACCCTGAACGGAATCGAAGCCTGTAAGCGCCACGATTTATCCTTCCAGTTACACTTCTCGGTCACAGAATCGAACGCCGACGAAGTGCCTGCCATGATTGACTTTGCCCGTGTTTCTGGCGCTCGAGTACTAAATGTTTTTTTTCTGGTTTGTACTGGCCGCGGTGAATCCATGTCGGACATTAGCCCTATCACCTATGAAAGAGTGCTTAACCAATTGGTAGAGGCTCAAGAGAAAAGCCAAGATCTGCTCATTCGCGCTCGCTGCGCACCACACTTTAATCGCATCGCCTACCAACGTAACCCCTCTTCAATGCTCACACGAGCAGCAGGCTACGAAGGCGGGGGTTGTCTGGCTGGCACCCATTATTGCCGCATTACTCCAGAAGGTGGTGTTACGGCCTGCCCATACATTCCAGAAGAAGAAGGTAACATCCGAGATGCAGAATTCTGGGACATCTGGAATCAGGCACCCACATTCCAAACCTTGCGCCATCCCAAGCTGCAGGGAAAGTGCGGCAGCTGTGAATTCCAGAAGTTGTGCGGTGGTTGCCGCGCTCGCCCTCTCGCTATGGGTGGCACCCTGATGGATACTGATCCTTGGTGTGCCCACGTGCCGGACGGAACCGACGTCATACAACCATTGCTTGAAAAACCAACAAATCTTGTTTGGAGTGAGCTGGCGCAGAAGCGTCTGTTACGAGTCCCGTCCTTTCTGCGCAAAATGGTCAAGCATCGCGCTGAAAGTTATGTTCTTGAACTGGGTTTGAATAAAGTGACCGAGGAACACTTGGCTGTCTTGTCTGCAAGACGATTCGGTAGTGCTGGCCCACCCCGGCCAAATATTCAGGCCATGGCAGCGATGGAGGTAACACAAATCTCGAACGCAGTTTTTCAAGTACCCAATAACATGCCACCCGGGAATGAAAAGGCGCACCTGACATCCACGTCCTCTTTACCTCATGACAATGTGCAGGCAGATACTGAGAATGCCAAACAAAACAGAAACCAGCAGAATAAAGATGGATAAACCTGATGTGCTCGTTATCGGTGGTGGCATCTCAGGGCTTGCTTCTGCCTGGTGGTTGGCACGTAGCGGCTTGTCCGTCGAAGTCTGGGAGGCAAACAATCGCCCCGGTGGCAAAATATTAAGTACTCGCCAGGAGGGTTATCTTACTGAACGTGCTGCTTCCATGTTATTGAATTTTCGCCCCGAGATTTCAGAGCTGGTACGTGAGTCGGGTTTGGAATCGGTAAAAACATCACGTTTACCGGTCGCTGAGGCGAGGCGTTATCTGCTGAGCCAAGGTCGTTTGCAGGCACTTCCCATGAGACTGGGGGCAATGTTAGCTTCACCCCTATGGAGTCTGCGCGGCAAATTACGCTTGCTGGCTGAGCCCTTTATCTTTGCCAATGGAAGTGACGATGAATCAGTAAGCGATTTCATTACCCGTCGGCTTGGTCGTGAGATGTTGGAAAAGGCCATAGAGCCGTTTATTGCCGGCACCTTGGCTGCGGATGCTTATCAAACCAGTGCCGCTGCCGCCCTGCCTCGTCTTACAGCACTAGAGCAGCGCTATGGCAGCATTTTTGCAGGCGTTCTGGTTAACCGTGTATTACGCCGTCGTACGGCTTGCGTTACTGATGCGTTTTCCTTTCTTGGCGGCATGGGAACTTTGGTTGAGACTCTGTCCAATACCCCGGGAATCAAATTTCGCACTCGTCACACCGCAGCAGAACTGGTTCGCAGCCAGGAAGGTTGGTTGGCCACGGCTGCAACACCGCATGGGCAACGCATTGTATCTGCACCCCACGTTATCGTGACAACACCAGCTCCTGTGGCTGCTTCACTGCTCACAAATTTGGACAATGAGTTAGCGGAATTGCTTCGTGGAATAAGCTATGCCAGCCTGACTGTTTTACATGCAGGAATAGCTCGTGATGCTGTGGGACATCCTCTGGATGGCACCGGATTCTTAGCACCGAGAGGGGAAAGCACGTCCCTGACAGGCAATTTGTGGATGAGTTCCTTGTTTCCTGATCGGGCACCACCTGGCAAAGTATTGATGACATCCTATCTTGGTGGTGCACGCGCACCTCATGTTGCTGATTGGGACAATGAACGTGTTCTGGACGAGGCATTCAGAACTTTAGGTTCGTTATTGGACATCAAGTGCGTCCCGGAGATGGTGCGCATAGACAGGCATAGCGAGGCATTGCCGCTCTATCACGGAACCCACCAAGCACGAATGAAAGCAATTACAAACCGCTTGCGGCATATTCCCGGACTACACTTGGAGGCCAATTACAGAGGGGGAGTGTCAGTCCGAGACCGAATTACACGTGGCCATACAGTAGCGAACCAAATACTTAGTGAACGGAAGATGCACAAAGATTCAAAGAAGTCAGGTGACATAACTATATGCCCTATCGATTCAATGGGCACTGTAACTGAATGATCATCAGGAAACACGTATGACACATCAACAACTCTCCAGCGGCTGACTCATTGAAGGCCCGTCGTATGTTTTTGAATCAGAGCAACCTTACTACTTCAAATTCAAGATAAAAGTAACCAGCTCATTAATCTCTGCCTGCTTTGTTCCCATAGCATCGTTTGCAGGCATAGGATAAGGAGTTGTGATCCAGTTTCCTGAGCCGCCTTTGGACACTTTCATCATCAAGCCCTCCACAAGAGGGTAGTCTTTACCGTTAAATGTAAAGTTAGTAACATTCTTGTACTTTCTGGCAACATTCATCCAAGATGGCCCGACAATCGTCTTGTCTATATCGTGGCAAGCCGTGCAGTTCATCTTCCAGGCAAGTTCTGGCATATCCGCACCTAGTGCGTTACCAGTCATCATCAATGCTAAAACTGCAATCAAGCTATTCAATTTCATAATAGTCATAACACTAAATTTTTCGTCCTGTGGTTAAAAATAATCGGCGAAATGATTTACGCATATTTTGACACCAATTCCAGATGGTTGCCAAGAATATCTCTCCACAAAAATCCTGCCATAGACAGAATAAAGCAAGCGGGAAAAGCCAGTAATACTACAAACAATTCATTCCTGACTACTTAAAGAAGTCTTTGCGGACACAATTGATCCATACTCAACCAAGCTTAAGTTCACATTTCTTATGTGGAATGTAAATCAAATAGCTATTTATAACGCCTCATACTAAACCGAATCCAATCCATAAACCCTGCGGTTCATACCACCGGCATGATTACATTGTCACCATCTAGCTATCCAAATACGGATTACCCGACAACCTGAAGACGAATCGCGGAAGGTAAACTGCTACAATATGCGGAATTTCTTGAAACAAGTTGTTCTATATTTTGTCTTGTCACTATGCATAAATTCAAAATGGCTTCCTCCGACGCTAATAGTCTTGCTACCATTCAATCAATTAGCCTCACAACTAAATATTGCTTGAACGCCTATAACAATTGGTATCTGCAAGGATATACTTGTCAAAAAGCACCAAATTATCTAATACACAGGAGTGAAATATGAGATTGCTGTCAATCACCGTTTCCCTTGTTGCGGCTGTGCTGGTTATAACAGCAGAACACAGCTATGCAGCTGGCGGGGATGTTATTTTCAAAAATAAATGCATCAACTGCCATTACACTAATGGCCCGGCAAAGGAAAAGACGATAGCGGATCAGCTTGCAAAGAAGGGGCCAGAGCTCTGGTATGCCGGCAGTAAATTCCAGAAACCTTGGTTGCTGGCATGGTTGCAAAAACCCACACCGATTCGCCCAATGAGATACAACTCACTTACTGAAAAAAATTCTGGCGACCATCCCAAACTTTCGGCTAGTGATGCTGCCAAAGTTACCGATTTTCTGATGGCTTTGACCTCTTCTGAGGTCAAAGCGGGCATGCTTAAAGCCAAAGCATCATTAAGGGGTCGAAGAATCTTCATTAAGGATATGGGATGTACTGGATGCCATGCGTTTACGTTGAGAGGCCAAGTCCACGGTGGCAAGAGTGGCCCTAGTCTGATTGGCGCCAGCAAACGCTTGAACCCTGACTGGATTTACGCTTACATGGCAAATATCAAGGTATTTAAACCAGTTCGGGACATGCCGGACTTTTCCGGCGCATTTAATGCGAAAGAACTGCAAGATGTGGCAGCTTACGTTGCCACTTTCAAATAATACAAATAATCTGAGAGATAAACTTATGTCAAGATTTATAACTTCAGCCACCGTAGTACTTGGCTTGACCTTGGTTGCATCGAACCCAGCAAAGGCGGTAGAAGCAAGACAGGTATTTGAATTTTATTGTGCGCAGTGCCACGGGGTAAAAGGTGACGGAAAAGGTGTCAATGTCGGCCCAGACTTTGCTACAGATCCGCGCAACTTCACGATTGCAAAAGAAATGGAAAAACGTACCGATACCGATATCAAGGGAGTAATCAAAGACGGCGGCCATTCCATCAGCAAATCGCCTTTGATGCCTGCTTGGGGTGCAACATTGTCCGAAGAGGAAGTAGACGGTCTGGTGGGCTATATCCGCAAACTTTGCCAGTGCAAGGCTAAATAAGAGGTTGACGCTGCATGAAATTTCTTAACAAGAAATATTTGGCTGACGGTGTCATATTTTTGGGGATGCTGGTGAATGTTATCTTCATTTTCCTGATCATGTATTACTTTGTCCTTTAGTTTGCAAGGCTGCAAAAATTATACTTTTTGCGTAATAATTCTCCAACAAAAACAGGTGGAAAAACCACTTAGGGAGGAGCACAATCATGAACACTGATGAATGTAATACAGATGAACGCGGAACATCAAAATACCTTTGGTTTGGTCCTGCTTTGTTTTTTTCGGTCCTGATCGTCGTTATTGTTTTTTTTGTTTGGTTCTTAAGGCCCTAACGCACATGAAAGCATATTTATTGCCGCTATTGGCTGGGCTTATAGTCTTTTCCATCGTATTTTTTGCCCTGGATTTTTCCATATTAAAACTTAAGGGACTGCCGCTGGTGTATCACCATTAAGGATGAATCAAGCTTGAAGCAAGCTTACGTGCTCACTAGACAGGAGTACAACCTGCACATGTGGAATACAGGAATAACCGAGAGTATATCTTGCTAAAACTGAATATGAAGAAGGTGTTTGGAGCATTATTATCGACTGTCTTAGTGATGCTAATGCTTGCACCCTTCATGCCTGCTGCAAACGCATCTGAAAGGCCGGCACCATTTGCTTCCACTGCAGTTTCAGATGCAGCAACTGAAGTAGCCACTGTTTCAGATATCAAGACTACAACTTATCCGCCCGCACCAAAATTAAGCGCCGCAGATTACCCTAGGATCAAGGGCGTAAATTCCCGTGTGGCGGTGTGGCTTGTGGCTCAACTGCATCTGTGGTTCGGGGCATTTGTCTTAGCCGTACCAATGTTTGTGTTTATTATTGAAGCCATTGGCATGGCAACTCGAGAAGAACGATATGACAGCATGGCCTTTGAATTCATGAAGGTCAGCATCATTGCCTACTCTCTCACCGCACTTCTGGGCGGATTGTTGACTTTTGCTCTTGTTCTCTTGTATCCCGACCTGTTCAATTATCTGGCAACAATCTTCAAGGGAAGCATGTTTGTCTACGCACTGTTGTTTTTCGCTGAGAGTGCAATCCTGTATATCTACTATTACGGCTGGCACTGGCTTCAGGGTGGGAACAAAAAATGGGTGCATCTGACTCTCGGGCTACTGCTTAATGCGGTGGGATGCCTACTCATGTTTCTAGCAAATGCATGGACGACCTTCATGATGAGTCCTGCGGCCGTAGATGTGGCGGGTGTATTCAACGGGGACACTTGGGGTGCGATCCATAACTTCCTCTGGAACCCGATGAACGTACACCGGGTGGTCGCCAACATGGCGTTTGGTGGCTCGATTATTGGCGCCTATGCGGCCTTCAAGTTCCTCGGCGCCAGGAACAACGGAGAGCGTGCCCACTATGATTGGATAGGTTATAACGCCAATTTTATTGCCATTACGGCGCTGTTACCGTTGCCTTTTGCTGGCTATTACCTCACCGTTGAGTTGTATGCCTACAGCCAGCAAATGGGCATTACTCTGATGGGCGGAGTGTTCGCCTGGATATTCATCATCCAAGCGGTGCTGATCGGAGCCCTGTTCCTGTCAGCTAATTACTATCTTTGGTGCGGCATGGGACGTAGCGAAGGTGCTTATCGATACAATTCAAAGATCAAATACATCGCCATAGTCCTGATAGCTGCCTTCATGGTATGGTTTACACCGCATACTCTGGTGCTAACCAATGCCGAACTCAAGAGCCTCGGCGGCCCCTATCACGAATACCTTGGGGTATTGGGCATCATGCCTGCAAAAAACATTGCAGTGAACTTCTTGATCATTTTTACCTATATAAGCTTCTTGTTTTACCGGCGTGCCAACAAAATTCCCACTGTTGCATGGGCTACAACAGGTAACGCTGTACAGATCGCCCTATTTACCGCCGGCCTCATCAATATCATGATGCTTGGTATCTACTACGGCTACTTCACCAACACGGCATACAAAGTGGCATCCTCGATACCACAGGTATTGACCACCCTGATAATCATCATATCCAGCGCGGTAATAGAAGCGCTCATGTACAAGGGTTCAAAAGAAGTCGCTCCGCTACACTGGGGACGAATGTCCAACCGATCCCAATATGCGCTTTTTTTGCTGGCCATTGCTTTTACGTGGCTGATGGGCTTGATGGGGTACGTGCGTTCTTCCATTCGCCAGCATTGGCACGTGTCTAATGTTTTCCGTGATAATTCTCCCGATGCCTATACCCCGGACTTGGGTTATGCAGCCAGTATTGTATCGATGGGGACTATCCTGTTTATGGTCATGGTCATTTTTATTTTCTGGCTAAGCGCAATCAATAGCCGTCGTACCGTTGCCAAAGGATATTGGAAGAACAGCCATGATCAACATCATTAAGGTTTTTACCTTCAGTCTCGTGGTAATCGGTGGATTCTGGGGTTTCTCCAATTTTGGCATCCCGCAAATCAAACCCGCATTGCCACCTGTGGAAGAGAAACTTGATGTTGACACCATGAACATGGATGAATTCATCGCATTGGGTAGCAAGTTGTATAAAGAAAAAGGGAATTGCACCTTATGTCACAACGCGATGGGCAGAGCGCCAATGTTGGACAGGATTGGCACCGTGTCTATTGATAGATTGAAGGATCCACGTTACAAGGGCACAGCAACAACTATCGAGGAATATCTTTACGAATCAATGACCCAACCATCAGCCTTCGTGGTCTCCGGGTATGGCAAGTCAGGATCCAACGATACCGAAAGCCCTATGCCAGATGTAACCGGTAGCGGAATCGGTTTAAATGAGACTGAGCTTGTGGCTGTCATCGCCTATCTCCAGGATTCTGGCGGCACTGAAGTAACCGTCTCGATCACAAAAATAGATTCCCAGAACGCAGAAGTTCCCGCAGCAGCAGAAGCTGTATCGCTGCGAACAGCTGAGGAGGTTATCGCCAAGTATACATGTGGTGCCTGTCACGCTGTTGCAGGTCAAACCGGCGAGATCGGCCCGAATCTAACCAAAATAGGTAAAACGAGGAACAAGGAATATTTGCGGCAAGCAATACTCGATCCCGAAGCAATAATAGCAAGCGGGTTTACGAGTGGGATGATGCCCAACATTTATGGAGAACAAATGAAAGCACAGGAGCTTGAGTTACTGGTGGATTACCTGGCAAGCCTGAAATGAAAATGGCCAAGAAAAGACGCATACCTCGCTTGTTGCAATTTGTCATCATCATACTTGGGACATATCTCAGCTTCATCCTGGTGTTTGACGTACTGCTTGGTCAGTTGATCCCCAAGAGCCTGCTCACTATGTATATGGTCTTTGTGGTGTCAGGAGTGGTGATGGTGTTTACCTTCACCGATGAGGGCGCTCAAGAACTAATAGCACCTATCAAGGCTTTGGTCGAGGACCCCTCAAAAAAAATGGCTCGAAACTTGGTGTTCGTTATTTCGCCAATTCTGGCTGGCTATTACACCTACACCAGCATGCTCCCCAGCTTTGAGGCGCCGATAGAACTCCGCACCATCCATCCTGCCCCACCGTCCAAGTTCAAAGCATTTGGCAAAAGTTTTAACCTCACAACCCTGGAAAACCCTTATCGAAAATTTGAGAATGAAAATCCGCAGTATTTCAGAGAACTGGTCAGGGACGGCGGCAATATTTACATCAAGAATTGCCAATACTGCCACGGCGACAAACTCGACGGCAAAGGGCCCTATGCGGCGGGGCTGAATCCCACACCGATCAATTTCCGTGATGTTGGCACCATTGCGCAATTGCAGGAATCATTCTTGTTCTGGCGCATTACCACAGGTGGGCCAGGACTGCCTGCAGAGGCCGCGCCGTGGATATCATCTATGCCGGTTTGGGAGGATTTCCTGACTGAGAATGAAATATGGAAAGTCATTCTGTTCATGTATGACTATACCGGCAGACAGCCCAGATCGTGGACTAATTAATAATCGGCTATAGGATTTAATAATGAGTTCCTGGAAAAAGATAGTGCTTCTGACCATCTGCACCACTATATTTATAGCTGGATCGGCATCAGCAAAGCCTGGCGATGCAAGCAGGGGAAAGGATATATACGATAAGCGCTGCACTTGGTGCCATGGTACAGATGGCGACGGTGGAGGTGCAGCTCAAGATAGGCTTAATCCACCACCACGTGATTTCACCTATGGCAACTACAAAATAAAAACTTCCAGTTTTGACAGCATGGAGCCCAATGATGATGATGTCTTTCGCATGATACGTGACGGCATGCCTGGTACCTCCATGCCAGGTTGGAGTGATTTACTAACTGAACAGGACATGTGGGATCTGGTTGCCTACGTCAAGTCCTTCGCTGGTTTCGAACAACCAAGCATCAACATATCCTCCGGTAGCTTTGAGCAGTCAACCATCAAGCAGATTGATTTTGGCAGTCAAATAGTAAGTTCGGCCGAAAGCATTGATAAGGGTAAGGTATTATTTGAAGCGGGAGATCGCTGCGTAGAATGCCATGGCAAGACTGGCAAAGGAAACGCTTCCAAGCGGCTTGTAGGAGATCTCGGTGAGCGGACATGGGCACGTAATCTCACCAAGCCATGGACATTCCGTGGCGGAAACGATCCAAAGGACATATTCGCGCGCATTACAACGGGTATCGCTGGCACGGTAATGCCCTCTTTTGCAAAACCCAGGAACAGAAGGAGTCTGTCTATCGAAGAACGTTGGCACGTAGCCAACTATGTGGCATCCCTTGCTAAAACCGATAAGAAAGTCAATCCTGAGAACACCGTTATCAAGGCGGAAATGGTGGAGGACGATTTACCCAATACACCGGATGACGAACGCTGGGAAAAAACTGAACCCACCACATTTTACTTGGTTCCACAGATCATAGGAGAGGAGCGTTTTTTCAAGCCTTCCAATGACACTATAACGTTGCGTGCAATGTATAACGATAAGATGATTGCACTTTTAATGGAGTGGGATGATCGCACCAAAAGTATTCCGGGCGATGACCTCGCAGAGAGAATAAGTGATTCACCTTTAATGGAAGATGGGGTAGCCGTTCAACTACCCGTCACAATCCCAAAAGAAATGGAAAAGCCATATTTTGGTATGGGTGATCCAACGCATCAGGTGAATATCTGGCACTGGAAGAGCGGCACCAGGAATGCAACCGAGAGTATTAATATTTCAAATAGCAACGGTTTCAAAAACATAGAGAAGCGCGATGCGAATGAAGTTGGTCTCCAAGCAAAATCGAGCTATATCGACGGAACATGGAAGGTGTTGATGTACCGCCCACTAAATACATCTTCACCAGAAAAAGATATACAGTTGGTAGAGGGTCGGTTTATTCCTGTAGCATTTGCTGCTTGGGACGGCAGTAATAACAGTGAAACAGGTTCCAAACACACCATGACTACCTGGTATTGGTTGTTGCTAAAACCTGCAACCGGATACAAGCCTATCATCTTGTCACTGATAGTGATGAGTCTGCTTGTAAGTGGCCTGCTCTTATGGGCGCGTAGCGCCGGGAAAGTCATTGCCTAATAGCCACGCACAATAGGGAATACTTATGGATGAAGAAAACAGCAAGCCAGGAGTGAAGACCAAATTATTTGGATTTATTCTGATTGTATTGGGTGTACTGGATAGCCTGTTGACCTTGCGCGGAGGTATTCCTGCAAATAAGTTCCTTCTACTTATATTTGTTGGGATCTGCATTTTTGCCATCGGTTCAATTCGTGGCGCGCAGCAGCCATCTTCCAAAGCTAACAAAGCACAAGAGATGCTCTGAAAATATAGCTTTAATCAAAAAGCTTGAAATGAGTAGTCTCACAGCCATAATTATTTCAAAGCAGATATCAACGCTTACAGTTTCGATTTTCGGTGCGCTAAGGATGCCAAATAGCCAACCTTGTTTGCCCACTCCCCGTTTCAGGACAACGAATATGTATACCATCCACATCAAGCTTAGTAATTACTTGATGCCGGCAACCCGCCAACTAGGCAACATATCAGTAGTTACACAAGCCAAGGACAGGTATAATGCCTGTCGCCCTGAGCCTAACCAATCAGCTCAGCGGTCTCAATTAGCACTTACGATCTTCTTAGATCGTTTATTCGTCAGCCTTGATTGGTGCTGCTTTTAAAAGCAGCAGGCCGCCGCAGGAGCCTTGCTTTGCCTAACAATGAAATTGCTTTCGCCAGTCTAAATCTGGCACCACCCCTAATGCGTGCTATTGCCGATGCGGGCTACACAAGTCCAACGCCAGTTCAGGCTCAGGCAATCCCTCTGGTATTGGCCGGTGGGGATTTGCTTGCTGGAGCTCAAACCGGAACTGGAAAAACGGCGGGTTTTACACTCCCGATCTTGCACCTACTTTCCGAAAAACCGTTAGCCAGCCCTCGACCGGGCTGTCCTCGCTGCTTGATTTTGGTCCCTACCCGCGAACTCGCTGCACAAGTTGAAGAATCCGTAAAAACGTATGGCAAGTATATGGACATGAAGTCAATGGTGATGTTTGGTGGTGTGAACATTAACCCGCAGCTTAAGGCCTTGCGTGGAAAAATTGATATCCTCGTATCAACACCCGGACGGTTGCTCGATCACGTCGGACAAAAAACACTTGATCTATCCGCTGTCGAAATTCTTGTATTGGACGAAGCTGATCGAATGTTGGATATGGGTTTTATCCGCGATATCAGAAAAATTCTTGCGCTATTGCCCAAACAACGCCAGAACTTACTTTTCTCAGCGACTTTTTCTGACGAGATCAAGTCACTTTCAGATGGTCTGCTACACAATCCCGGCTATGTCGAAGTTGCACGGCGCAACTCCACTGTAGAACTGATTACACAAAGTTTTCACCTCGTTCCACAACGCCTCAAAAGTTACTTGCTTTCACATTTGATCAAACAAAATGATTGGAAACAGGTCTTGGTCTTTACCCGCACCAAACATGGCGCTAACCGGCTAACTGAAAAACTGATTGCTGACGGCATTCCCGCTGCAGCAATACATGGCAACAAAAGCCAACCGGCACGCACCAAAGCATTGGCGCAATTCAAGGACGGCTCATTGCCGGTTCTGGTGGCGACTGACATCGCTGCACGCGGGCTTGATATTGACCAATTACCCCATGTGGTGAATTTTGAGTTACCGAATGTACCTGAAGATTACGTTCATCGAATAGGTCGTACTGGGCGCGCTGGCAGTAGTGGTGCTGCTGTCTCACTGGTAGATAATGAAGAACTCCGTAACCTTAAAAACATTGAGCGCTTGATAAAACGCGAAATTCCCAAGGTCGTTGTAGAAAGCTTCGTACCTCCAACTCATCTCCCGAAAGAAGCACCACGACCTCCGCGGCAAGCACACGGACAAAGACGCGCTAGCAATACGGCCCGTGGTGGACAAGGCAATAAAATACGGAGTCCCCAGCAACAAGGAGATCAGGCGCGTGACCAGCGACAACATTCTGAACAGCCAAAAAGTGGTCAGCAATCCACCAAGCCTCGTCAACCAAGCAAGTCGCCTCATGGACAACAACATCTCTCTGAGGCAGCACGTCATCAGTTGATGCCACAACCCGCGTTGTTTTCACCCAAACCTGTTGTGCGCCGAGGACGATTTAATCGATAGTCGCAGATGAAAAGGTGAGCACTGTAACCTTCCACTTTCGACACAGGTAGAGCGGCAACACATTAACTCAGATTGTTATGAGTGCCTGCTCCCCATGAGCCAATCCATCTAGGCCCCAAACACCTATCTGGTAACGAATCAATCGCAACGTAGGAAAACCAACTGCAGCAGTCATGCGCCTGACCTGACGGTTTTTCCCTTCATGAATGGTGAGCTCTAACCAGCTTGTCGGTATCGACTTACGGAAACGTATTGGTGGATTGCGCTTCCAAAGACCATCAGGCTCATTTATGAACCTGACCATTGCGGGTAACGTCATACCATCCTTAAGTTGCACACCCTGCCGTAACCGAATCAATACACTTTCATCGGGTATTCCTTCCACTTGCACCCAATATACTTTAGGAAGTTTGTGTTTGGGATAAGTGATGCGATGCTGCAACTTGCCGTCATCGGTCAACAACAAAAGGCCCTCGCTGTCAGTATCCAGCCGTCCGGCCGGATAAAAATCGGGAAGCGCGATATAATCTGAAAGCGTCGGATGCATTCCATCACGACTGAATTGGCAGATCACTCCATAGGGCTTGTTGAACAGCAAAATATGACTCATTTCATTTTCCAAGGCTTACGGCACCAGAAATAATCACTGTAAACAAAATGCCTGCAGCTTTGCAAACAGAAATACTGGCGTATCAAATTTCCTCTGCTTTTAACGGGAAACTGAGGCAGATGCAAGAAGCAATTTCAGAGACAGCACTTAACCAGTGCCGGCATCGGCTTTCAAAATTCCGCCTATCAATATGAAAAATAGCATACGAATATTATGCTACTGTTTATTAACTATACGAGAAAAACATGACTAACCACAAAATAATATACACAAAGGTCGACGAAGCACCAGCACTAGCAACCTACTCGTTACTTCCCATCGTTCATGCATTCACAAAGGCTGCCGGTATTGTGGTTGAAACGAGAGATATTTCTCTAGCAGGACGGATACTGGCCAATTTTCCAGAATACTTAAGTAACGAACAGAGAATCGCGGATGAACTTTCTGAATTGGGTGCACTGACGCTAAAACCAGAAGCCAACATCATCAAGCTGCCTAATATTAGTGCGTCACTCCCTCAACTGAAGACTGCAATCAAGGAATTGCAATCTCAGGGTTACAAAATTCCCGATTATCCTGAAATCCCACAAACAGATGCTGAAAGGAAAATCAAAGCACGTTACGGCAAGGTGCTCGGCAGCGCTGTGAACCCAGTTCTTCGCGAAGGTAACTCTGATCGACGCGCCGCCGCCTCAGTCAAGCAATATGCTCGCAAGCATCCGCACAAGATGGGGGTATGGAGCACCGATTCCAAGACGCATGTGGCTCACATGAACGCCGGCGATTTCTATGGTAGCGAAAGATCCATCACCGTAACTGAAGACAGTGCAATGCGTATAGAGTTTGTTGCAGAAAATGGCGACACAACAGTACTGAGAGAAAAAATCGCCCTCATGGCTGGCGAGATCATTGACGCTTGCGTGATGAGCCGCCGCGCACTTCGTAAGTTCTACACTGAGCAGATTGCAGAAGCCAAACAACAGGATGTGCTTTTGTCCTTGCACCTGAAGGCTACCATGATGAAAGTTTCTGATCCCATCATGTTCGGCCATGCGGTTACCGTTTATTACAAGGACATTTTTGAAAAGCACGCTGCGCTGATTAAGGAACTGGGTGTTAACGTGAATAATGGCCTGGGCGATCTCTATACGAAGATTGCCAATTTAACTGAATCACAACGTAACGAGATTGAAGCCGATATTCAAGCCGTTTATAAGAAACAACCTGAATTGGCTATGGTCAATTCAGACAAGGGCATCACAAATCTACATGTACCAAGCGATATCATTGTCGATGCTTCCATGCCGGCAATGATCCGCGACTCAGGAAAGATGTGGGGGCCTGATGGCAAACTACATGACACCAAAGCAATGATTCCGGATCGTTGTTACGCTCGCATCTATCAAGTTGTTATAGAAGACTGCAAGAAGCATGGCGCTTTCGACCCCAGAACCATGGGTAGTGTACCCAACGTTGGCTTGATGGCACAAAAGGCCGAAGAGTATGGCTCCCATGACAAAACTTTTGAGATTTCTGCAAACGGTTTAGTACGCGCTGTTGATGCTTCCGGCAAAATCCTGCTGGAACAGAAAGTTGAACAAGGAGACATCTTCCGCATGTGCCAAGTAAAAGATGCCCCGATCCAGGACTGGGTGAAACTGGCGGTGGGGCGTGCTCGCGCAACGGAATCACCTGCTGTTTTCTGGCTAGACAAAAAGCGTGCACATGATGCCCAGATCATCATGAAGGTAGAAAAATATTTGAAGGATCATGACACCAACGGACTGGATATCCGCGTCATGCCCCCCGAAATAGCAATTCAAATCTCTATTGATCGTATTCGCTTAGGCAAAGACACCATCTCTGTCACCGGCAACGTGCTGAGAGACTATCTCACCGACTTGTTTCCAATCCTTGAATTAGGCACCAGTGCCAAAATGTTGTCTATCGTTCCCCTGATGAATGGAGGTGGATTGTTTGAGACCGGTGCAGGCGGTTCGGCACCAAAACATGTTCAGCAATTTCAGCAGCAAGGCTATCTGCGCTGGGACTCACTCGGTGAATACTTAGCGTTAGGCGTGTCGCTGGAACACCTTGGCCAGAATTTCAACAACCTGAAAGCTCAGGTTCTGGCAGAGACACTGGATCAAGCAATTGCAAAAGTTCTTGAGAACGACAAATCACCTGCCCGTACGCTGGGTGAAATCGATAATCGAGGCAGTCATTTTTACCTCGCACAATATTGGGCACAGGCGCTGGCCACTCAAACCAAAGACAAGGAATTACAGTCACGATTCAAACCTTTAGCACAAGCATTAACGGATAATGAAGCCAAAATATATGAAGAACTCATTGCAGCACAGGGAAAACCAGTGGATATGGGAGGGTACTATCATCCAGACATCGATAAAACTTCAAGGGCGATGCGTCCTAGCAAAACGTTTAACGATGCCTTATCAAGGGGACTGGGCTGAAGTAAAGATCTAACTACGTAACATCAGAAGCTGTATCTATATGTGTGCCGACTAAGCTATAGTCCACCAAAAATGCGCAATACATTATATGCTCAGAATAAAAGAGCGCAGCCCCATGCTAGTTGTCGTTATCCCAACAAAAAAAGCCCGACACAAAAGTGCCGGGCTTTTTTAAACTGATGCAATTATTCAGGTGCTTGAATATTCGAAGCTTGCTTACCCTTAGGACCTTGCACCACTTCAAAAGTGACCTGTTGGCCTTCTTTTAGGGACTTGAATCCGCTCATATTGATTGCTGAAAAGTGTGCAAATAGATCTTCGCTGCCATCATCAGGTGTTATGAAACCAAAACCTTTTGCGTCGTTGAACCATTTAACAGTACCAGTTGCCATGTGATAATTTCCTTACAAAAAACGAGGGCGATGCCCGAAAAACTGTTTGAATCTAAGATCGCACACGGCAAAACCTGTACTGCAGATACTTTGAATCAAACACGAATTTGCTTTTTACTCCAACTTTACTATTATCGTCAAGGTGTTTATAAATTTTTTCAGAATAGACTTGAAAAAGCCGCGTTAATCATCAAGTATGTGTAACTATAAGCGTCAACAAACGATAAAACATGGCAACTAAACAACAGGACAGCTCGGTACTTGTGCCGGAGCGTAAAAAAACAAAACCGCCAAGCATGTATAAAGTGGTTCTGTACAACGATGATTACACTACAATGGAATTCGTAATTGAAATATTACAGCGTTTTTTTTCCATGACTACGGAACGTGCGATGCAAATTATGCTCGAAGTACATAACAAAGGATCAGCAGTATGCGGCGTCTACTCATTTGATGTTGCTGAAAGCAAGGTTGCGCAGGTAATTGCACTTGCGCAGCAACATGGGCATCCGCTACGATGCGACTTAGAGGAAAATTAAATGATTGCACAGGAACTGGAAGTTAGTCTGCATTTGGCGTTTGTTGAAGCTCGTCAGAAACGACATGAGTTCATCACCGTTGAGCATCTGCTACTCACAATGCTGGACAATGCTTCCGCTGCGCAGGTATTAAATGCATGCGGTGCAGATATGGACGAACTTCGCCAAACGCTATCCGAATTTATTACTACACACACCCCGGTTACCCCCGGCAATGAAGAGGTGGACACTCAGCCAACAGTTGGCTTTCAACGAGTCATCCAACGTGCCATCCTTCATGTTCAATCCACCAATAAAAAGGAAGTGACTGGCGCCAATATTCTGGTAGCAATGTTCGGAGAAAAAGATTCTCATGCTATATATTTCCTCACCCAGCGAAACATTAACCGTCTTGATGTAGTGAATTATATTGCCCACGGAATCGATAAAAATCATTTAGGAACACCCACCAAACCACAAAGTGAAGTCGAATCTGAAGAACAACAGAGTGACGATAGCGCACTAAAAAACTACACCATGGATCTGAATGCGCAAGCAATATCAGGAAAAATCGATCCGCTGATTGGACGTGAGATTGAATTGGAAAGAGTTGTCCAAACACTCTGTCGTCGCCGCAAGAATAATCCACTACTTGTAGGAGAAGCTGGCGTAGGTAAAACTGCAATCGCAGAAGGATTGGCACGACTCATAGTAGAAAACAGTGTGCCTGACATACTTCATGATGCGCACGTATATTCGTTGGACATGGGTGCGCTGCTTGCTGGCACCAAATATCGTGGCGACTTTGAGCAACGTCTCAAAGCAGTATTGAAGGAGCTTGCCGATGCTCAGAATGCAATACTTTTCATTGATGAAATTCATACTTTAATCGGTGCAGGTGCAGCCTCAGGCGGCACAATGGACGCATCAAACCTGCTTAAGCCAGCGTTATCCAGTGGCCAACTAAAATGTATTGGTGCAACAACCTATCAGGAATACCGCGGAATATTTGAGAAAGATCATGCGCTGTCACGCCGTTTCCAGAAAGTAGATGTGCCGGAGCCATCAGTCGAGCAAACCATCGCAATTCTGCGAGGCCTGAAGACACAGTTCGAAGAGCACCACAGCGTCAAATATAGCGCAGCTTCCATTACCAGTGCAGCTGAACTTTCAGCTCGCTTCATCAACGACCGCCATCTACCCGACAAGGCGATTGATGTACTGGACGAAGCAGGAGCAGCACAGCGAATCTTGCCAAAATCAAAGCGAAGAAAGACCATTGGCAAGCATGAAATAGAGGAAATTATTTCCAAGATTGCACGCATTCCACCGCGCAGCGTTTCTTCAGATGATCGCAACACCTTAAAGACTCTAGACAGAGATCTCAAGTCAATAGTTTTTGGTCAAAACAAAGCCATTGAGGCTCTTGCTACCGCAATCAAAATGTCGCGCAGCGGGCTTGGCAACCCACAAAAACCTATCGGTAGCTTCCTATTTTCCGGTCCGACTGGTGTCGGCAAAACTGAGGTAGCTCGCCAACTTTCCTATGCAATGGGCATACCTTTGCATCGCTTTGACATGTCAGAGTATATGGAGCGTCATGCGGTATCACGCCTGATTGGCGCCCCTCCGGGCTATGTGGGCTTTGACCAGGGCGGACTACTTACTGAAGCTATCAGCAAACAGCCTCATGCAGTGCTGTTGCTTGATGAGATTGAGAAAGCACACCCGGATATTTTCAACATTCTTTTACAGGTCATGGATCACGGCACACTAACCGACAACAATGGGCGCAAAGCTGACTTCCGCAACGTGATTATTGTCATGACCACAAACGCGGGCGCTGAGGCGCTGAATAAATCCCATATTGGCTTCACACAAAACAGTTCAGACGGGGATGAAATGGCAGATATTAAACGCACATTTACACCTGAATTCCGCAATCGCTTGGATGGCATTATTTCCTTCGCACCACTAGATCACGATGTCATCTTGCAAGTAGTTGAAAAATTCCTGATGCAACTGGAAGAACAACTTCATGAGAAAAAAGTGGAGGTAGTCTTCACTGATTCCCTGAAAGAATACTTGGCAGAACAAGGATTTGATCCGAAGATGGGTGCACGCCCGATGTCACGATTGATTCAGGATACCATTCGTTCTGCGCTGGCTGACGAACTTTTGTTCGGCAGACTGGCAACTGGCGGCAAAGTCACCGTAGATATAACGGATGGCAAAGTGGGGTTGAAGTTTGAGGAAGAAATTATCTCTGCCTAAGCATATTCATCGCGGGCGTTTCGCCCCCTCACCTACCGGCCCCCTCCACTTTGGCTCACTTGTTGCCGCCGTCGCCAGCTTTCTTGATGCAAAACACCATAGCGGGATCTGGCTGGTACGCATGGAAGACATCGACATTCCTCGCACACTACCAGGTGCAGCAGATGACATCATGCGTACACTGGATTTATTTGGATTACACAGTGACGAACCAGTCATTTATCAGAGTCAACGTACCGATTTTTATCAAGCAGCGTTACAACAGTTAAATGATAGTGGCGCAGTTTATCCCTGCATCTGCACACGCAAGGAGATTTCCGATTCAGCAATGCAAGGTATTGAAGGCGCGATTTATCCAAGCACATGCCGTGCCGGCACTGTCGGTTTCAAAAAAATACCAGCTTGGCGGGTGCTAACAAATAGACTCCCCTTACACCAATCATCTCAATTGCAGGGAGAGGGGAAGGTCTTGAAGTTTCGCGACAAGCTACAAGGCATCATCACACAAAACCTAGAAAAAGAAATCGGGGACTTTGTGGTAAAGCGCGCAGATGGCTTGTTTGCCTATCAACTCGCGGTAGTAGTGGATGACGCATTTCAAGGCATCACTGATATCGTACGAGGTTGTGACCTCCTCGCTTCCACACCACGCCAGATTCATCTACAGCGTTTACTCGGTGTGCCCACCCCACACTATCTGCATCTACCTGTTGCCGTTAATGATCAAGGGGAAAAGCTCAGCAAGCAAACGCTGGCACCTGCCGTTTCAGGCAATGACCCTGTAGCAACGCTGATTATGGTGTTGCACTTCTTGCGTCAAAATCCACCACCTGAGCTACGAGAAAATAGCGTCGAAGAAATATTAAGCTGGGCGACAAATCATTGGGAACCAGAAGCCATAAAAAATTGCCTCAATATTCGCACAAATTTCAGATAGCCGCAGCCCGAACTGAATCAGCAATCTTCTCAGCGCACTGTTTAACGAGCAAACCATCCTCGCCTTCCACCATCACCCTTAGCAGCGGCTCAGTTCCAGATGGACGCAACAGCACACGACCTTTTCCGTTCAGTATTTTTTCGGCTGATGTTACCGCTGATTTGATCTGTGAATTTTCCAATAGCATTGCTGCTTTCTCAACGCGCACGTTAATCAATATTTGTGGATACATCACCATATCTTGAGCAGCCTGCGACAGCGTCTGATGCTTCATGCAAAGCGCGTGAAGTACTTGTAGAGCAGATACAATTCCATCACCTGTACTATGCTTGTCCAGACAGATAATATGACCAGAGTTCTCTCCTCCGAGCTGCCAATTTTTCTGTTGCAGCAATTCCATCACGTAACGGTCCCCCACTTTCGCACGTACAAAGGGAATATCCAGTTTCTGCATGGCATGCTCAAAAGCGAGATTTGTCATGAGTGTGCCAACCACACCGCCACGCATTACACCAAGTGCCTGACGATGCCTAGCAATGATGTACAGCAATTGATCACCATCATAAAGATTTCCTTCAGCATCAACCATGATTAGTCGATCACCATCACCATCCAGAGCAATGCCAATATCCGCCTTATGTTCAAGCACAGCCTTGCATAGTTTGGCCGGTGCAGTCGCACCATATCCATCATTTATATTCTTACCATCAGGTTCTGCTCCAATAGCGATTACGTCAGCACCAAGTTCATGAAAAACATGCCGTGCGATGTGGTAAGTCGCACCATGTGCACTATCAACCACGATTTTCACACCACGTAAATTCATATCTGCAGGGAATGTGCTCTTACAAAATTCGATATAACGACCGACCGCATCATCTATGCGCTTTGCCTTACCAAGTCCTTCCGAAGCATTAGTCTGCATAGGATTATCGAGTTCTGCTTCAATAGCGTGTTCGGTATCATCCGGCAACTTGCAGCCATGGGCGGAGAAAAATTTAACGCCATTGTCCTCGAACGGATTATGCGAAGCAGAAATCACAATTCCAGCCTGCAAACGTAGCGCACGAGTAAGATAAGCTACTGCTGGTGTAGGCACTGGCCCAGCAAGATAAACGTCGACACCTGCCGCAATGAGACCGGCCTCGAGCGCAGATTCCAGCATGTATCCGGATATACGTGTATCCTTGCCAATCAGCACTGCAGGACGCTCGCCTTGCACATGTTCCGCATTTACAAGTACCTTGCCGGATGCGTAACCCAAATGCATCATAAATTGTGGTGTTATGGGATAGTCACCAACTCGACCACGCACACCATCGGTTCCAAAATATTTTTTACTCAATCTAGCTCCTCATTAACTGCTTTCCATATCATCAAAGCATCCACAGTCGCTCGCACGTCATGCACACGTACAATGGCAGCGCCACGCTGCACCGCAATCAGCGCCGCTGCAATACTGGACGGCATGCGCTGAGCGACATCTTGCCCAGTCAAAGTACCCAGCATGGACTTACGTGATAGCCCAGCCAATACAGGCACGCCAAATTGCGTAAAAATCTCCAACTCGCGCAACAAGGCAAGATTATGCGCCAACGTCTTACCAAATCCAAAGCCCGGATCGATTACGATACGGTTGTGCGGAATGCCAGCAGACTCGACGGCATCTATGCGTTTACTTAAAAAACTACTGACTTCGGCCACCACATTCTCATATTCGGGCTTAGCCTGCATGGTTTGTGGCTTACCTTGCTTATGCATTAGACATACTGCGACTTTGCTGGACGCAACCTCATGCATCGCTGATTTATCGCTTAGCGCATCAATACTGTTGACCATACTGACGCCACTCGCTATCGCAGCTCGAATTACATCAGGTTTACAGGTATCTATAGAAATGGGCACGGGAGCGTGGCGTAATCCCTCGATAATGGGAGACACTCTGTCCAACTCTTGCTGTGCACAGACGGGCAATGCTCCGGGGCGCGTAGACTCACCACCGATATCGAGTATATCCGCTCCTTCTATGATGAGTTGCTGCGCATGCGCCAGCGCAGCATCACTCTGAAAATGTTTCCCGCCATCAGAAAAAGAGTCAGGAGTAACATTGATGATACCCATGACCAATGGTCGGGAAAGGTCAAACTCAAAATTTCCGCAATAGAGCATCAAAAAATAGGGGATACAGGGATACCGACCCTGTATCCTGCTTCAAATCTCTTGGGCTGGTTGAGTTGATTCAGTGACAGGCGCGGTTGGCCCTGAATCCTTTGGCGGCTCTTGTGTACTTGGGCTAGGTGGCTTAGGTGTACGTGGTGGCTTGCCCGCCATAATGTCATCAAGTTGCTCCGCATTCAGTGTTTCAAACTCCAGCAAAGCCTGGGCCATCGCCTCGACCTTATCGCGGTTCTCTTCAATCAGGCGACGCGCAAGAGCATATTGCTGGTCAATGATGCTACGTATCTCGGCATCAACTTGCTGCATAGTCGCCTCGGAAATATTTTTATGTGTAGTGACCGAACGCCCAAGAAAAACTTCACCCTCATTTTCGCCATAGACCATGGTTCCCATTGAGTCTGACATCCCCCACTGCGTCACCATACGACGAGCCATTTCGGTGGCACGCTCAAAATCATTCGAGGCACCCGTAGTCATCTGGTTCATAAAAATCTCTTCGGCAATGCGTCCGCCAAACAGTACTGCCAGTGTATCAAGAATGCGATTTTTGTCCATGCTGTACCGATCCTCAGCTGGCAATTGCATAGTCAAACCCAAAGCACGGCCGCGTGGAATGATAGTTACCTTATGCACCGGATCAGTTTTGGGAAGCAACTTCGCAACCACAGCGTGTCCCGACTCATGATAAGCAGTGTTACGCCTTTCTTCTTCAGGCATGATGACTGAACGGCGTTCAGCTCCCATCATGATCTTGTCCTTGGCGGACTCAAAGTCATCCATCTCAACAAATCGTTTGCCGCGACGCGCTGCAAACAGTGCTGCCTCATTCACCAGATTCGCCAAATCTGCACCTGACATTCCTGGCGTACCACGCGCCAGAACATTGGCCTGCACATCCTGAGCGGATGGCACCTTGCGCATATGCACCATCAGAATTTGTTCACGTCCGCGTATATCTGGCAATGGCACGACCACCTGTCGATCGAAACGACCTGGCCTCAGCAATGCAGGATCAAGCACATCAGGACGATTAGTTGCGGCAACCACAATCACACCGCTTGCGCCTTCAAAACCATCCATCTCAACCAGCAATGCGTTCAGCGTCTGCTCACGCTCATCGTTACCACCGCCCAGACCCGCACCTCGTTGCCTACCCACGGCATCAATTTCATCTATGAATATAATGCAAGGCGCATGCTTCTTTGCCTGCTCAAACATGTCTCGCACCCGCGCTGCACCCACGCCAACAAACATTTCCACAAAGTCAGAACCAGATATCGAGAAAAACGGCACCTTGGCTTCTCCTGCAATTGCCTTTGCCAGCAATGTCTTACCTGTTCCAGGGTTGCCTACGAGCAATACCCCACGCGGTATACGCCCGCCAAGGTTCTGAAATTTGGTCGGATCGCGCAGGAAGTCCACCAACTCAGACACTTCTTCTTTGGCCTCATCACAACCTGCCACATCTCCAAATGTGAAGCGCTCCTTGTTCTCATCCAGCATCCGAGCCTTGCTCTTACCGAACGAAAAGGCACCACCTTTACCACCGCCTTGCATTTGACGCATAAAGAAAATCCACACGCCAATCAACAATATCATTGGAAACCATGAGACGAAAATATTCATCAGGAATGATGGCTCTTCTTCTGGCTTGGCCTCAATACTTACTCCGTTGTTCAGCAGATCAGAGACCATCCACAAATCACTGGGTGCATAACTGGTAATGCGTTTACCTTCACTGGAAATCGCTTTCAAAGTGCGCCCTTCGATTGTCACCTTGGTGATATGTCCCTGCTTCACCTCATCTAGAAACTGTGAATAATCAAGCTTTACCTGTGAGGATTGCTGCTGACGCGTGTTGAACTGGTTGAACACGGTCATCAAAACCAGTGCGACAACCATCCAAATAGCGATGCTCTTAAAGTTATTCAAAATTACTCCTTAATTCGGCACAGCCCAAGGCTGACATGGTTGGACATTAAACTATGTATTACTTTTTTCCGCTAGCCAAAAGATAAATTTCACTACTTCGGCCACGTGAGGCTTTGGGTTTGCGTGAAACAACTTTTGTAAAGCCACTTCGCATCTGCCTGAGATAATCCTCGAATCCTGCGCCTTGAAACACTTTTACGAGAAAACTTCCATCCGACTGCAAATGTTCGAGTGCAAACTCCATCGCTAGTTCCGCAAGGTGCATTGCCCGTGCCTGATCAACTGTACCCACACCACTTATATTAGGGGCCATATCAGAAATAACAAGCCCTACCGGCCGACCATTCAATAATTCTTGCAAATACTTAAATACCTTCTCATCGCGGAAATCACCTTGAATGAAATCCACGTTAGGAATTGGATCAAGGGGCAACAGGTCTAATGCTATCACTTTTCCGCCACTTCCAAGCTTGCTGGCTGCCACTTGGGACCATCCGCCCGGCGTTGCACCCAAATCCACTACCACTGCACCAGCGTGAAAAATATGATCTTTGGCATCGATTTCAAGTAATTTGTATGCTGCGCGCGAACGATAGCCGTCCTTCTGCGCTAATTGCACATATGGATCGTTTACATGCTCATGCATCCATTGTTTACTGCTCTTATTTTTTTTAATATGGGAAGGCTTCATCGTTTACAATCCGCAGCTTATTCAATAAGGCTCTTATGTTACCTATTACCATATCCGAACGACGCGACCTTAAGGCTCGCGCCCACCCCCTCAGCCCAGTTGTAACAATTGGCAATGCAGGTTTGAGCGAAGCAGTAATGGCCGAAATCGCGGCCAGCTTGAAAATTCACGAGCTGATTAAGATTCGGGTAATGAGTGATGATCGTACACTCCGTGAAACGATGCATACAACTATCTGTACTCAACTCAACGCAGCGGCTGTACAGCATATCGGGAAAATTCTGGTGGTTTACCTGCCTAATCCCGAAGCAAATGAAATCGAGATCAAAAAGATGCCGCGCCACAAAGGCAAAAGGCCGCTATCCAAAAAGCAGTTGGGCAGTCGCTAAACCATATTTTTCAACCTAAAGGGCATCAGGAGCAACGCAACGAGGTTGCCATATGGGTAGACGAGAAGTAAGTGAACTCACAACACCGCAATTCTTCAGCACAGCAGCTTAAGGATGCACTTTTTAGATATATTTGACTTCCACGAGCTCATACTCACGAACCCCACCCGGTGCTTGAACTTCAGCAATATCACCACTGGACTTTCCAATCAAAGCCCGCGCTATCGGTGAACTGATAGAAATTTTATTCTGTTTGATGTTGGCTTCATCCTCACCAACTATCTGATAGGTGACCACGTCGCCATTTTCTACACCTTTTAACACTACGGTCGAACCAAATACACAACGCCCATCCGCATTGAGCGCTTTAGGATCAATAATCTGTGCGCTGCCGAGCTTTCCCTCCAACTCAACAATACGTCCTTCAACGAAGGACTGCTTTTCCTTTGCAGCATCGTATTCGGCATTTTCTGACAAATCTCCTTGCGCCCTGGCTTCAGAAATATCAGCAATTACTGCCGGACGTTCTACTGTTTTCAGAGTATGTAACTCTTTGCGTAGCAACTCCGCACCTATCAAAGTCAATGGATTTTTACTCATATCTGATTCACCCCTAAAATCAATCTATTATGTAGTGCTTGCAAGTCATACACCTGCAAACCTGTAATGTGTTGCATGCCCATACAGGCAGCACGAGCACCGGCCAAGGTAGTATAGTAGGTCACACGGCTCTGCAATGCGGCGTGGCGAATTGAGTAAGAATCACGCATCACGCTAGGCTTGCTATCCACAGTATTTATGATGAGACTGACCTCGTCGTTTTTTATCATGTCCAGAATGTGAGGGCGACCTTCCGCAACCTTGTTCACCACTGTCACATCAACACCAGCTTGGCTGATAGCAGCTGCTGAACCTCGCGTTGCAAGAATAGAAAATCCTAGCTTCGTTAAAGCGCTGGCAATCTCTACCGCACCTGCCTTATCAGCTTCTCGCACGCTGATAAACACCTTACCCTCTTTCGGCAATTTGATGCTAGCCGCAAGCTGCGACTTTACAAAGGCTTCGGCAAATGTCTCGCCTACACCCATCACTTCACCCGTAGATTTCATTTCCGGACCCAGAATGGTATCAACTCCCGGAAACTTGATAAATGGAAATACCGCTTCTTTAACCGAATAATATGCAGGAATCACTTCTTTGAAAATACCTTGTTGCTTCAGGGTTTGGCCCACCATACAACGTGCTGCCACTTTGGCTAACGACAACCCGGTCGCTTTCGACACAAACGGAACAGTTCGCGAAGCACGCGGATTCACTTCCAGTACATATACCGTTTCACCCTGAATTGCGAATTGCACATTCATCAAACCTTTTACTTCCAGTGCTTTTGCCATCGCCACTGTCTGACGGCGTATCTCATCCTGCAAGGACTTCGACAAACTGAATGGTGGTAATGAACAAGCCGAATCGCCTGAATGCACACCTGCCTGCTCAACGTGCTCCATAATGCCGCCGATGATAACTTGCTCACCATCGGATACGGCATCCACGTCCACCTCGATCGCATCATTCAAAAAACGATCCAGGAGGATAGGCATGCGTTCAGGATATGTTTTGGACATCACCTCGGAGTCTTGCATGTATCGCTCAAGGTCTGATTGCACATGGATGATTTCCATCGCACGTCCACCCAGTACATTGCTTGGTCTAACCACCAATGGGTAACCAATTTTCTCCGCACCTTCCAGCGCGCCTTTGACAGTTCGCGCTGTACGATTAGGTGGTTGTTGCAAGTTCAATTGGTGCAGCATTTGCTGAAATCGCGAACGGTCTTCCGCGCAATCAATCATATTCGGTGTCGTACCAATGATAGGCACACCGTTTTCCTCCAGTCCGTGCGCTAGGCTGAGTGGCGTCTGTCCTCCATACTGCACAATCACGCCAATGGGTTTTTCTACCGCCACAACTTCCAATACGTCCTCCAGCGTCAGCGGCTCAAAATACAATCGATCAGAAGTATCATAGTCAGTGGAAACAGTTTCAGGATTACAGTTGACCATGATGGTCTCGTAGCCGTCCTCCCGCATCGCCAGGGCAGCATGCACGCAACAGTAATCAAACTCTATTCCCTGACCTATACGGTTCGGCCCTCCGCCCAACACCATGATCTTCTTGTTCTTTGTCGGTAAAGATTCGCATTCATCCTCATAGGTGGAATACATGTACGCGGTGTTAGTAGCAAATTCAGCCGCACAGGTATCGACACGCTTGAATACTGGACGCACACCCAACGCATGACGATAGGCACGCACAGCAGCAGCCTCAATTTCCAACAACTTCGCCAATCGCTCATCGGCAAAACCACTACGCTTCAATACTCGCAAATCATCTGCGTCAAGGCTTTCCAGCGTAAGGCCAATCAGCGATTGCTCCTGACGAATCAAGTCTGCGATCTGCACCAGAAACCAAGGGTCAATTTTGCTGACGTTGAAGACCTCTTCAACACTCATCCCAAGACGGAATGCATCACTCACTGCCCAGATTCGCTCCGGCCCCGGACTGCCCAACTCGGAAACCGTCTCTTCGAGATCACTAAATTTTTCGTCTAATCCATTTACGCCAACTTCCAGACCCCGCAGTGCTTTCTGGAACGACTCCTGGAAAGTTCGGCCAATGGCCATCACCTCACCTACCGACTTCATCTGTGTGGTTAGTCTATCGTTGGCCTGCGGGAATTTTTCAAATGCAAAACGTGGGATCTTGGTAACTACATAATCAATAGTCGGCTCAAAAGAAGCTGGCGTCGTCCCACCGGTAATGTCATTTTGCAATTCATCCAGTGTGTACCCCACTGCCAATTTGGCCGCCACCTTGGCAATAGGAAAACCGGTTGCCTTGGAAGCCAAAGCGGAAGAACGTGACACACGCGGGTTCATCTCAATTACCACCATGCGGCCATCATGTGGATTGATGGCGAATTGCACATTGGAACCGCCCGTATCCACACCGATCTCACGCAACACCGCTATAGAGGCATCACGCATAAGCTGGTATTCCTTATCGGTCAATGTTTGCGCGGGGGCAACGGTGATCGAGTCACCGGTGTGCACACCCATCGGATCTAGGTTCTCGATAGAACAAATAATGATGCAATTATCCTTACGATCCCGCACCACTTCCATTTCAAATTCTTTCCAACCCAGCAGCGATTCCTCAATCAACAATTCTCGCGTCGGCGATGCCTCCAGACCGCGTTCACAAATTGCCATAAACTCTTCTTTGTTATAGGCAATTCCACCACCGCTTCCACCCATGGTAAAAGAAGGGCGAATTACTGTTGGATAACCCATCACCTGCTGCACCTGCAATGCCTCTTCCATACTGTGCGCAATAGCAGAGCGCGCCGATGCCAGACCGATTTTTGACATTGCTTGCTTGAATTTCTCACGATCTTCTGCTTTATCTATTGCCTCTCTTGAAGCACCAATCATCTCTACTTTGTATTTTTCCAAGACGCCATGTTTAGCCAAATCAAGCGCGCAATTCAGCGCAGTCTGTCCACCCATGGTGGGTAAAATCACATCTGGATTTTCCTTGGCAATTATCTTCTCCACAATCTGCCAGGTAATCGGCTCGATGTAGGTCGCGTCCGCCATATTCGGATCTGTCATGATAGTAGCCGGATTCGAATTCACCAGAATGACGCGATAGCCCTCTTCCCGCAGCGCCTTGCAGGCCTGGGCCCCCGAATAATCAAACTCGCACGCCTGACCGATAATAATCGGGCCAGCGCCGATAATCAGAATGCTTCGTATGTCTTTGCGTTTTGGCATAAATTCTGTTGAAAGTCGTAAGGACTAAATAGCTGCTAATAAAAATTTCTGGCTCACGCCTGCTTTTCCATCAAATCAATAAATTTATCAAACAAATAATCTACATCATGTGGCCCTGGACTTGCCTCGGGATGCCCCTGAAAACAGAATGCAGGCGTGCCAATCATCTCAATACCCTGCAATGTGCCGTCAAACAAGGAAATGTGCGTTGCACGCACATCTTTCGGCAACGTTGCCGCATCAACAGCAAATCCATGATTCTGGCTGGTAATCATCACGCGCTTGGTTTCCAAATCCTGTACTGGATGATTCGCGCCACGATGACCAAACTTCATCTTCATCGTCTTCGCACCTGCCGCCAAAGCCATGATCTGGTGACCAAGGCAAATTCCGAACAGCGGCACACCAGCAGCTAGCAATTGTTTTGTCGCATTGATTGCGTAATCACAAGGTTCCGGGTCGCCCGGACCGTTGGACAAAAACACCCCATCCGGCTCCATTGCCAACACCTCTTTCGCTGAAGTCTGCGCAGGCACTACGGTAATACGACAACCACGTTCGGCAAGCATGCGCAAAATGTTGCGCTTTACCCCAAAGTCGTAAGCCACCACATGAAATTTTGCATACTCTGCATCAGGGTAACCCACTCCCAGCTTCCACTCGCCTTGCTTCCAGGCATAAGACTCCTTACAACTGACTTCCTTCGCTAAATCCATCCCCGCCAAACCTGAAAAACCTCGAGCTGCAGCCAATGCAGCATCTTCATCATTACCTGTAGCGATGCAGCCATTCTGAGCGCCATTACTACGCAAAATACGCGTCAATTTACGGGTATCGATTCCAGAAATCGCTACGATGTTATTGTCTTTCAAATAATCCGGCAAAGATTGTGTACTGCGGAAGTTGCTCACCGTCATGGATAGATCACGTATCACCAACCCGCTGGCAAATAACTGGCGCGACTCTACGTCCTCGGTATTTACGCCCACATTACCGATATGCGGATAAGTTAATGTAACGATCTGTTTGCAGTAGGAAGGATCGGTGAGAATCTCCTGATACCCAGTCATCGCGGTATTGAACACCACCTCACCAACACTGCTTCCGGAAGCCCCGATACTAATGCCCCGAAACACCGTCCCATCGGCAAGCACAAGAATGGCAGGGTTCGTTTGCGACACCAGATAACTCCCAAGGATAAGACGTAAAGAAGCGGGATGAACGCACGGTTCATCCCGCCTTTGAATTGACATTAATTATAGTCGATTAGCGAATAAGTATCAATCAGAGATGCGGTCATACGGCCCTTAAATCTCGTCGGGCAGTTATAGTCCGACAGCTGTCATTTTTCAGCTTAAAATAAGTCAACACCATGATCTTACTTCTCGTCATCAAAATGATTTGTTATGGTCCATATGCAATCCAGTCGGTCTTTGCATACCCATGAAAGGAAAATATGATGTCTGTCACCATTTACCATAATCCTCGCTGCTCAAAATCTCGCCGAACACTTGCCGTGATTCAGGAAAAAGGTCTTGAACATGAAATTATTGAATACCTGAAATCACCACCATCCGAGGCTGAGCTGGATCAAATATTAATCAAGCTAGGCATACAGCCAGAGGTATTGTTGCGGAAGGGTGAAGATGAGTTCAAGGATTATTTCATGGGAAAAGACTTATCACGGGCAGAAATAATCCGCCTGATGGTTCAACATCCTAAAGTCATCGAGCGCCCCATCGTTATCAATGGCAGCAAAGCAATCATTGGCCGCCCACCGGAGAGAGTACTCGATATTTTGTGATGAAAATGGATTTGGATGAACTGTGTATAAGGTAGCAAAATTTCGCACCAGCATCATTCGCCATCCGCGCTACCGTTTTCAGCAAGTCGGGGTAGCCCGCGTGCTTGCCACATGTCCCACAAGGCCTGCTCTAAGTGCCGGGCAAAGCGCGGCGCATCGAATAACGGAGAGGCCAATACCCGCTCACGCAAGCCGGATCTCAGCGTGACCATTTGCTGCAGGTCTGAGGTAAACAAAACCGCCTTGGCAACAAATTCATCCGGGTCAGCGGCAACCCAGTCGGGCAGGCCGGCATGTACTGCAACGCTCTTGGCACTCAACCCAAGGAAACGATCTCCAAGCAGCGTCAGCACCGGCACTCCCATCCATAATGCCTCGATGCTGGTAGTGACGCCTGGATAGGGAAAGGTATCCAGCGCTATATCCACTTTATTGTATTCGGCTAAATGATCTTGAATTGATCCAAGTTTACCTGCCAGCAGCAGCCTCTCCGACCCTATGCCCCGCGCAGCAAAGCGCTGCAACGTCAGCTTGCGGACATCCGCATCGCCCAACTGGCTTGTTTTCAGGTACAGGCGCGCGTTGGGCACAGCCTGCAGCACGCGCGACCAAAGATCAACCACGCTATTATTCATCTTGGTCAGATTATTAAAACTACCGAACGTGATATATCCGCAAGAAGATGCAGGCAGTGCTGCCACCTCAATTGGATCGGACGGCGCAGAAAAACATACGTAACTGTCTGGCATCCGCCATACAGCTTCGGTAAAGTGATGTTCGTGATCGAGCGGAATAGCTTGCAGATCGCCTAGCACATAATCCATTTCCTGCACTCCGCTGGTATGGGGAAAACCCAACCAACTAAGTTCGACTGGCGCGGGCTTCCAAGCAAACACCGGTAACCGGTTAAATGCAGTATGACCAGATACATCTAGCAAAATATGCACCCCTTGCTCATGAATCAGTCGGGAGGCTTCCTGATCGCTCTTGCCAAACAGGGATATCCACTTGGAAAACACCGGGCGGATACGCACTGTGAGCGCATCTTCATTGGGTTGCGTCGGGAAAGCGATCAATTCGATACGATTGGGGTCGATATGGGATAACAGGTCGACCAGAAAATATCCCACCGAATGTTGTCGCAAATCTCCCGATACCAAGCCAACACGCAGCCTCTCGGGAAGAGGGGAACACTTCCATGAAGTGAATTTTGTTACTACCTTTTGCTTGACAATACTGCCGTAGTGTTTCGCTTGCGCCAGACAGGACTCAGGGGTTGATTCAGGCAAGTAATTCAACGCAAGGATCAGATTGCTAAGCGCCTCCGCAAGATCGGGTTTGAGTTCAAGCGCCTTGCGATAACTGGCTACAGCCTCCTCAAGCCGCCCAATGTCCTTCAACAGGTTGCCCCAATTGCCGTGTGCCTTGAAATTGGCAGGATTAAGGATTAATGCCTGATTGTAAGCTGATTCGGCCTCACCGAACTTACACTGATATTGTAAACAGCGACCCAAATTGTTGTGCGCCTCGGCAAAATTCGGCTGAAGCGCAACTGCGCGCTGATAGCTTTGCAATGCTTCATCCACTTGCCCTGCCTCAAACAAAGCTGCGCCGAGATTATTGTGTGCCTGCGCATGATCCGGATTATTAGCAACTGCATTGCGATAGGAGTTGATTGCCTCCTGCACCTTGCCAGACTCAAACAGTGCGGCGCCCAAATTGTTATGCGCCTCGGCATACCCAGGCTTGATCTTGAGGGCGCGCCGGTAGCTAGCTATACTCTCATCAAGCAACCCGATGTTCTTTTGAACGAGCCCCAAGTTGAAATGCGCTTCAGCATCACCCGACATAAGTTCAGCGGTTTTCTGCATTGCGATCAGTGCGTGCTTGCCCTGTCTTTGTAAGGCTGCACCCAGCAGCTTCCAGGCAAAACCTGAAAGCGGATAGCGCTTGACCAATACCACTGACCTGTTTTCTACCTCTGTATACTGTTTATTGTTATACAGAGCAATCAATTGATTTAGCTCAGCAGCTGTAGGAGTGGCGACACCTTTAGCGACCTTGCCTTCACAGCAATGCTTGAATTTTTTACCACTACCGCAAATACATGGGTCGTTTCTGCCTGGTTTCATAACGAATCAATTAGGTTATAGATGTCGATACAAAGTGCTTACTGTTCATTTGTGGGAATTTTCCTGATTATCGTATATCAAGCGTGTCACGACAAAATTCAATCTATCGGCATCTGAAATCTTTGTAGTCTTAATATCATCCAGCCAACATTCCAACGGCACAGGAAATTTCGAACTGGTTTGCAGGATGCACACTCTTTAAGCACCACTCACGCAAGAAATGCTGATCAATATCACCTAATCTCTGCGCAAGCCACTTTATCAGGTAATTTTTTGATATTTTCAGTTCAATACCGATAACCTACAGCAGCTCCAGCAATTGCATGCGGATTGAATGATAGCTGAGATGCTTCCAGCGATAAGAACCAGCGTTGCGTAACCCAGTAACGAAGGCCTAAAAAATATTGCCCATAGGATGAGTGCGACTTATCTACTTTGAAATCTCCAAACCCAGAATCGTAAGTTGTGGCATCAAAATTCACTCGCACATACCGCAAAGAGCCATATGGCTCCCAATCACCATGCTGGTAGCCACCTATCAGATCGACGTAATAATGGTTACCGTCTGGTGATACACCTGCTCCTGCAGCGGTTGCCAATGAAGGTTCGCCTTCTTTGCCATTTATAAAGGCATATTTCGCGCGAATACCGGTACTATAAACTTCAGTCGCGTATCCAATATCCAAGTTTTCGGTCAAACCGTAATTGAGTTTCAATACTGGACCGGCATCACCATATCCGGTCGCAATATCCATCTTGGATTTTCCCACCGTACTGGCTGTTTCATGGAGATACAAAGGTCCGATGGAACAGCCTGCCATGAGAACACCCAATGCTATTGTTGCGGCCGTTAACACTGCAAACCTAGTGATGTTTTTCCAACTTGAGTTTTTTTTATGCATGATCATATTGCTCAATGATGTTCGGCACCATTGATTCTTTCCTTATAGAATTGATGGATATATTGAAATAATAGAAAGTGCGGATATCGTATTTTCCTCAAACCATGGAAAATGGCTTACAGAGTTAAGCTATCAACTTACTTCAGATCCAGTACATCCTGCATATCATACAGGCCTGCCGGATTCTGCATCAGGTAGCGCGCGGCGCGAAGCGCGCCAAGTGCAAAAGTTGCGCGACTGGAGGCCTTATGCGTGATCTCGATACGTTCGCCGATACCTGCGTAAAGCACCGTATGGTCACCAACAATATCACCGCCGCGCACGGTAGCAAAACCAATCGTGGATGGATCACGTTCGCCTGTTACGCCTTCTCGACCATAAACAGCATTTTTATCTAGGTTGCGCCCCAGTGTTTTTGCTACCACCTCACCCATACCCAGCGCTGTGCCGGAAGGTGCATCTACCTTGTGACGATGATGCGCTTCGATGATCTCGATGTCGTAACCTTCAGATAGTACGCGCGAAGCGGTTTCCAATAGCTTGAATACCAGATTCACACCTACGCTCATATTGGGGGCGAACACAATACCAATATCCTGTGCGGCAGCACCTAGTTGCGCCTTTTGCTGCGCATTAAAACCCGTCGTGCCGATAACCATATTTACGCCAAGCTTGCGGCAGATATCCAAATGATAGAGCGTCCCTTCAGGACGCGTGAAATCAATCAACACGTCCACAGATTGCAGTACCGCCTCAACATCTGCACTGATCTTTATATCGTTTGGCTCACCGGACAATGATCCAACATCACGACCCAGAAACGGGCTGGAGTCATGCTCCAGTGCTGCGAATAACACCATGTCTTCAGACTGCATAACAGATTCCAGTAGCATGCGTCCCATGCGTCCGCTGCTACCGGCAATTGCGATTTTTATTTTACTCATGCCATGCCCCGATTATTGTCTATTGATTGGATGATGTAGTCGAGGTTACAGGTGTCGCATTTATTGTCGCAGAATTAATTGACTTGAAACTATCATCAATCTTCACCAATTCATCTCCCTCGAAATATACTGTCAAACGTTGTTGCGCTACCCGTTTACCCCGATGCTCCAGCATATATATGTAATCCCAACGGTTGCCGTGAAACGCATCATTTACCATTGGTGTGCCAAGCACATAACGAACCTGCTGCCTAGACATACCGAGCTTCAACTTTTCGCGCATATCTGCGGTCACAAAATTTCCCTGCCGGATGTCCATCTTATAAACGGAAAAAGGCCCGGTAACTCTCCCGCAAGAGGACACCAAAATCAAGGCAAGCAGAACCAATAAATTACGCACTACCATAGCCAATCGCTTCCAGAGTCTATAACCGCGCCATGATACCTCAAGCCGCCGCACCCAACATCTCTGCAGCATGCTTGCGTGTGGTCGCAGTAATTTTTACACCACCCAACATACGGGCAATCTCTTCGATGCGCTGCTCATCATTTAAAATACTGATATGGCTCAGCGTCACCCCTTCTTCCACGGCCTTGCTCACACACCAGTGCTTATCTGCCGTCGCGGCGACCTGCGGTAAATGTGTAACACACAAAACCTGGTAATCCTTGCCAAGCTTCTTGAGTAATTTCCCGACGATTTCCGCCACACCTCCACCTATGCCGCTATCAACCTCATCGAAAATCAGGGTCGGCACACTGGCTATTCTGGAAGTGGCCACTTGAATGGCAAGGCCGATACGTGAAAGCTCTCCGCCCGAGGCGACCTTAGCCAAGCTACGTGCAGGCACACCGGGATTGGCTGCAACCTGAAACTCCACCTCTTCCAATCCATAAGCATTGCCTTCGTCCAACGGTAGTAACGTCACATCAAAGCTACCATCCTTCATCGCCAGATTCTGCATCGCAGAGGTGATTTCTCCAGCAAGCTTGGCAGCTGATTTTTTTCTTCCAAAGGATAGTTTCTGCGCAGCTGATTGGTAATTTTCTTGCGCGGCTTTTTCATACTGTTCTAGGTCGACCAGATCGGCATCTCCACCCAACTCTTCCAGCCTGGTAATAATATCCTGCAGCGCATCATCCAGATGTTCAGGCGCAACGCGATATTTGCGGGCGGCATCCATCACATTCTTAATGCGTTGTTCCAGTTCGCGCAGTTGCTGCGGATCGGTATCCAGACGTTGTTGATAGTGCCGTAGCGAATAGACCGCTTCCTGTATATCAGCCTGCGCACTTTCCAGCATTTTCAAGGCCTCTCCGAGGCTGGCATCGTGTTCCATACTCTCATGCATACGCGCTGTCAGTGCATTTAATTGGGACAGGCAGGCACTCTCAGACTCACTCAAGGTTTCTATCCCGAATGCTGCCGTATCCAACAGACTGGAGGCATTGGCAAGACGAGCATAATCTTCCTGTAAGGTTTTCCAATCTGCCACGCTGAAATTCAAGCCTTCGACCTCGTTACGCTGGAACTGCAACAATTCACGCTCGGCTATGACTGCCTCAGCATTCTCACTCAGGCTGATGCGCCGACGTCGCAATGACTGCCATTCACGATACAAGATTGCGACCTTGCCAGCATCTTCAACAAGACCAGCATAACCATCCAGCAAGTTGCGATGCACTTCAGCTCGCAACAACGATTGATGGGCATGCTGACCATGAATATCTAGTAGATGACCACCCGCTTCGCGTAGCTGCTGCAAGGTAGCACTGCGTCCATTGATAAAACCACGCGAACGCCCTCCCGCTTCCAGCACACGGCGCATCAGGCATACACCCACATCACCCTCCATATCTTGGTCACGCAACCATGCCTGCAGCGTTGGCAAGGCAGAAATGTCAAATTCGGCTGCAATCTCGGCACGCTCACAACCGTTGCGCACCATTCCTGCATCACCTCTTTCTCCAAGCGCCAATGATACCGCGTCAATCAGGATGGATTTTCCCGCACCAGTCTCACCGGTCAGCGCAGTAAAACCTGATGAAAAATTTAACTCAAGCGAAGAAACGATAACGAAATCTCGAATACCCAAAAATTTCAGCATTTATAAGGTCTGGTTCCAAAGCAGCTTTTCACGTAGCGTGTTGTAGTAACTGTGTCCCAACGGATGGAGCAGACAAACTGAAGACGGGTGTCGAGTAACCTTGATCTTGTCATGAATCTGGAGGTTGTAACTGGTGTGGCTGTCAAAGCGAATATGTACATCGTCTGTTCGGTGTACCAGTATTTCAAGTACCGAAGAGCTTTTCACAACAATAGGTCGATTGCTCAAAGAATGAGGACAAATCGGAACCAATTCCAGCACTTCCAGGCTGGGATGCAGTATCGGTCCACCCGCAGACATCCCATAGGCAGTGGAACCGGTGGGCGTAGACACGATCAGGCCATCAGCACGCTGATTATAGAGGTACTCGCCATCCACCCGCACCTCGAATTCCATCATGCTGCTGATATTATTTCGATGCACCACGACCTCATTGAATGCACGCCCACTGTATACCTCAACATCGTTGCGAAGTACCTGTGCTGCCAATAACAAACGCTTTTCAATAATGTATTTGCCATCCAGCATCTCCTCGATGCTCTCCTGCATATTATCCAGCGTAAGGTCCGTGAGAAAGCCGAGTCTTCCCTGATTAACGCCGACTAACGGCACATCCGACAACGACAGGGTACGCCCAATATTCAGCATGGTTCCATCACCGCCGAGGACAATTGCAAGATCAATCGAATTACCCATTTCGTCCAGCGTCATCACTTGATATGGATTATCCTTAAGGTTCTCTGCGGTCAAACTGTCCACGACCACACTCAATCCTTTATTCGTCAAGAATGCGGCCAGCCGCAACAGTGGGCCAGCTATCTCCTGGGTCCTGTGCTTGCCAATCAACGCTACGTTTTGAAAGGGAAATTTCATTTACACGATTAAACCACAACACCCCAGTTCTGACAAAGCCACACACACCTGACAGAGGTCAAATCTAAAAACCCAAAGGCTTATCTGACAAGGATCAAGCAATATGCCCCAAATTATCAATAGTCATTGGCCATTCAATTAATATGCAATGGTAGAATCACGCTATGCTCAATGAACGTGCACAAATCCTGCTCAAGACTCTGGTAGAGCGATACATCAGTGATGGCCAGCCAGTTGGTTCACGTAGTTTGCAACATTATTCCGGGTTGGATGTCAGCTCTGCAACTATTCGCAACGTAATGGCCGATCTGGAAGAAATCGGCTTGGTCAGCAGCCCGCACACTTCAGCAGGACGAGTCCCAACTGGCTTGGGTTATCGTCTATTCATAGACACCATGTTGATTACCAAGCCACTTGATACGGCACGTGTACAGCAACTGGAAGGTCAGTTGCAGCCAAACAATCCATCACGTCTGATCTCACTGGCTTCAAACATACTTTCCGAGCTAACTCATTTCACTGGTGTCGTCGCCTCGACAAGGCGTAATGCAATCACCGTTCGCCAGATTGAGTTTCTGCGACTGGGCGAAAAACGTGTACTGCTAATCATCGTCATGCCGGATGGTGAAGTTGAAAACCGCGTCCTACTGCTGGAACGAGATTATTCCCAATCACAACTCACTGAAGCAGGAAATTTCCTTAGCCAGAATTATATTGGCTGTAGTTTCTCTCAAATGCGCGACAGGCTCCGTGGTGAGCTAAAGCAACTTCATCAGGACATGAGTGCTTTGATGGCGGCAGCCTTGGCTGCCGGCGATGCTGCAGAGGCAAGCAAATCGGAAGATTACGTCGTCAGCGGCGAGCACAATTTACTACATGTACAGGATTTTTCCTCCGACATGGGGCGATTACGCGATTTGTTCTCGCTATTTGAGCAAAAAACCGAACTTATACATCTGCTTGATGCAAGCCGCCGCGGTCAAGGCATCCATATATTTGTCGGAAGTGAATCAGGGCTGGCATCGCTTGACGAATGTAGCGTAATTACAGCCCCTTATTCCATAGATGGACAAGCTGTAGGCACACTCGCCGTTGTTGGTCCGAAGCGGATGGACTATGAGCGTGTCATTCCTATCGTGGACATAACATCACGCCTGCTAGGTAATGCGCTTTCTCAAAACTAGAATAGCAGTTATGCTAACCTACTAAATAAGTAGCCCTAACAACTAGTAGCAATAATACAAATTTAATTACTTTAAACTGATTTAATTATGGCCTATCAAACTGAACCAGAATTTTCGCACGGCACGCCGGCCAAGACCGGCATTCTATTAATCAACCTCGGCACACCTGATGCGCCTACTGCAAAATCAGTGCGCCCTTACCTCAAAGAATTTCTCAGCGATCCACGTGTCGTGGAAATTCCCAAACCTATTTGGTGGCTGATATTGAATGGCATAATCCTCAACGTGCGCCCAAAAAAATCTGCCGCCAAGTATGCCACTGTCTGGACCGATGAAGGCTCTCCATTGCGTTTCCACACAGAGAAGCAAGCCACTTTGCTGCAAGGCTACCTTGGCGATCGCACTAAAGCACCTATAGTTGTTGATTACGCGATGCGGTATGGTAATCCTTCCATCCCCGGCGTATTGCGAAAACTCAAGGAGCAAAACTGTACGCGCATCCTGATTGTGCCGATGTACCCCCAGTATGCCGCCAGCAGCACTGCTACAGCATTTGACGTGGTCTTCGACGAACTTCGCCACATGCGCAATACCCCGAGCATAAGAACCATCAAAAATTACCACGATCACCCTGGCTATATCAAAGCACTGGCAAACAATATCAATGAATACTGGATGAAGAATGGCAGACCAGATCAACTGGTAATGAGTTTTCATGGCGTGCCCCAATACACTCTGGACAAAGGCGACCCCTACCACTGCGAATGCCATAAGACAGGTCGCCTGCTTGCTCAGGAGCTGGGCTTGAAACCTGAGCAATATAAACTCAGTTTCCAATCACGCTTCGGCAAAGCGGAATGGATCAAACCATACACGACTGCCACTTTGCTGGAGTTAGGAAAGCAAAAAACCAAACGCGTGGATGTAGTTTGTCCCGGTTTCGTTGCTGACTGCCTGGAGACTCTGGAAGAAATTGCACAGGAAGGTAAAGAAGATTTTCAGCATGCTGGCGGCGGGGAATACCACTATATTCCTTGCCTCAATGAACGTGATGATTGGGTTCATGCATTGACTGATTTAGCAATGGATAACTTACATGGATGGCTGAACGAGCAGAATTCGACGGAACTAGAGCAAAGCAAGTTACGCGCACAAGCATTAGGTGCCAAAAAGTAAATTTCCAGCATACCCTTGCTGTGATTGAGCCTAACGCACCTTAGTTTTCATTGAGGTGCGTTGTGCAATCCTCTGCAAGCTCACCCGTCTCCGGATCTATCCAACCGGCAATGCCAATTTCCGCCTCGGCTTCTTCCAATGATTCACCCACCTCAAAGTCGTTATCGACATTGATGGCGCTTTGGTTTTGCATTTCCTGGGCTGCCTCAGATACGCTGGAAAAGGGACCAAAGAGTTGATTTGTGGCCTTATCCTGCCAGTAGAAACCATCTGGTCGCTCGACCACACTTGCTTGATCATACTCGGGAGAAATATTCGGTGTCTGCTTAGTAGTCATGTCAATCCCCAACTATTACGCTACAACAAGTATACGCCCACATGAAAGCATTGCCTACAGTTTGAGGAAGTGCTCCCGGTAATGTTTCATCTCGCTGATAGACTCGTAGATATCAGCCAGAGCTTCGTGTTTACCGTGCTTTTTCACACCCTTTTCCATATTCGGCTTCCAGCGCTTCGCCAACTCTTTAAGTGTACTCACATCTAGGTTGCGGTAATGAAAGTACTCCTCGAATTTAGGCATCCAACGCGCTAAAAAACGGCGGTCCTGACAAATGGAATTACCGCACATAGGCGAAGTGCGAATCGGCACAAACTCCTTGAGAAACTCGATCATTTGCTCCTCAACCAGTGACTCATCAAGAGTAGATGCCTTCACTTTGGCAATCAATCCCGACTTCCCGTGAGTTGATTGATTCCATGCATCCATACCTTCCATGACACTTTCCGGCTGATGTAGCACCAGCACCGGTGCCTCAGCAACAGTCTCCAAATCGTTGTCAGTAATTACCAGTGCGACCTCAATCACGCGATCAATGTCCGGATTTAAACCGGTCATTTCCATGTCTATCCAGATTAGATGATTTTGATTTTGTGCCATAATTCGCCTACTTGAAATTTGAACGTTAAGGTGCATATTGTGTCACATGCACGCTACTGTAGTAGCCTCAAAATTTACCGGCCTACCGGATTCACCTTCAGAATTGGAATATCTCCCGAATGAATGCCACATTGTTTACCTTTATTTTCATTTTCACCTTAGCATTTACCTTATTTACCAAGCTATGGCTGGCTCAACGACATCTTAAGCATATCGCCCTTCACCGCGCGGCAGTGCCAGAACCCTTCCATGACAAAATAAATCTAGCGGATCACCAAAAAGCAGCAGATTACACCACTGCTAAAACCCGTTTCAGCATCTTGAACATACTATTTGATGCAACTCTATTGCTTGCATTTACGCTTGCCGGCGGCATCCAGTTCATCGCCGAATTTAACCTGAACTGGTTTAACACGCCACTCACTCAGGGCATGGCAACAATCATCACGGTGTTGCTAATTTCATCATTGCTGGAAATGCCGCTCAGCCTGTATCGAACCTTCGTTATCGAAGCACGTTTTGGCTTCAATAAATCGACCTTACTGTTGTATCTGATTGATGCACTGAAAAGCTTGCTAATCGGTGCAATCCTCGGGTTGCCGCTACTGTTTGGCGTACTTTGGCTGATGGAGCGCATGGGCGAGCTTTGGTGGTTGTATGTGTGGCTAGTGTGGGTGGCTTTCAACCTACTCATTTTATTTATCTACCCTTCTTTCATTGCACCGCTGTTCAATAAATTTACACCTTTGCAAGATGCTACGATAAAAGCTCGTGTTGAAGCCCTACTGGCCAGATGTGGATTTACTGCACAAGGCTTGTTCGTGATGGATGGCTCAAAGCGCAGTGCTCATGGCAATGCCTATTTCACCGGCTTTGGCAAAACCAAACGTATCGTGTTTTTCGACACGTTACTTGAACGATTGAGCGGCAATGAAATTGAGGCTGTTTTAGCTCATGAACTGGGTCATTTCAAGCACCGTCATGTTTTGAAACGTATCGCAACGACCTTTGCCATGAGTCTTGGATTTTTGTGGCTACTTGGCCTGCTCATGCAGACGGACTGGTTCTACCAAGGTCTCGGGGTCAACTCAACAGATTTAGTTGGCTCTGGGCAGACTTCAACTGCAATTGCGCTATTGCTGTTCTTTATGACCATGCCGGTATTCAGCTTCTTACTGCATCCCCTACTATCAGCGTATTCACGCAAGCATGAATTTGAAGCGGACAACTACGCTGCCCAAAAAACTGCGTCCACCGATTTGGTCAATGCGTTAGTCAAGTTGTATCAGGATAATGCGGCTACACTTACTCCAGACCCCCTATATTCCAAATTTTACGATTCGCATCCTCCCGCAACGGTGCGCATCGCCCATTTACAAACTCAATAAGGAGACCACCATGAAACTCATATACGCGCTTACTATGCTATGTCTGGCGACTATTGCTTCAGCTAACCCATTTCCTGAGGGAGATGCCTTGGCTGGGCAAAAGTTATTTGAACAGCACAAGTGCAATAGCTGCCATGATTCAATGATGGGCGGGGAAGGCAACAAGATATTCACTCGTATGAATCGCAAGGTAACTAATCCCGAAGAGCTCATCGCCCAAATCACTCGTTGTAGTGGTAATGTGGGTGCTACTTTTACCCAACAAGACAAGCAACATCTTGGAGCTTACCTCAACCGTTATTACAACTTGAAATAGCCGCCACCATGGAAATATCCAGCAATCTTGCCAAGCAGCGTTGCAAGCCCTGCGAAGCAGGTATGACGCCCCTGGTGCAGTCGGAAATCGGCTGCCTGTTACAACAACTGGATAATTGGCAGCAATATGACCACCTGATCTGTAAAACTTACCACTTCAAGGACTACCACCAGACAATCGCATTCGTAAATGCGATCGCCTGGATATCACACGCTGAGGATCACCACCCTGAGCTGATCGTGAGTTACAACAGTTGTCGCGTGGAATATACAACTCATGCCATTCACGGCCTGTCAGAAAACGATTTTATCTGTGCTGCCAAAATCGACTCACTATTTGGATCCCCTGATTGAGCCGATCCTCAGATCACTCACAGGACAAATTACTTGACGCACAAGTCATCGCCGCCTTTGGTCGTCGATATCTAGTACGGCTTGCTGACAATAGTAAAATGACCTGCCTGACACGAGGCAAAAGAAGTGAGGTTGTATGCGGTGACATCGTCAAAATCAAGCGCACTGACCGACCTTTTCCTGAACTTGCAACCAATCTTTCTACAGGGCTTGTGCCTGATGCTCAAGGTGTAATAGAGAGCACTAACGCACGCAGCTCATTGCTGCACCGTTCCGATAGCTTTCGTAGCAAAATCATCGCTGCCAACATCACACAAATTATCGTAGTGGTCGCAACCGAACCGTCATTCAGTGATGAATTACTGGCACGATGTTTGGTCGCGGCGTACGATCAGAATCTTGAGGTAATCATAGTATTGAACAAATGTGATCTAGCCGATTCGGTGGCTACAGCACGCAAACAGCTCGCCCCCTATTCCTCCATTGGTTACCGTGTACTGGAAATTAGCGCAAAAAACACTTCAAATTCTTCCAGTGCTGGAACTGAGTTAGCGGGAGTTCCCTCGTTACGTCCCTTCCTGATCAATCACAGTAGCGTGCTGGTCGGGCAATCCGGAATGGGCAAGTCAACTGTCATCAATGCATTGCTGCCTGATGCACAAGCGGCTACGCGTGAAATCTCCAGTGCGTTGAATTCCGGCAAACATACCACCACACATGCACGTCTTTACCAACTTGATAAAAATAGCAGTCTGATCGACTGCCCCGGCGTACAGGCATTCGGTTTGCACCACCTTAGCTTTGGAAGAATAGAACAAGGATTTGTAGAGTTTGCGCAATATCTCGGCCAGTGTCGCTTCCACGACTGCCATCACCTGCATGAACCGGGGTGTGCGCTACGCAACGCAGTTGAGACTGGAAAGATTGATGCGCGCCGGTTAGCACTGTTTCAGCAGATTACGACTTCGCAATACTAGCAGTTTGGTGCTTTTGCTTCACTTTGCTATACAAAACAAAAGGCCGTCCAATGGACGGCCTTTTGTAATTCAATTCCAGATACTTACTTAACGTGGCATGTCAGGCAAACTGCGCTGCCGTCCATGTTTTGCACTCGTAAGAAAGTCTTATTGAACTCAGTACCCGGTCCGGCTGAAGGTACGCCATGCGGATCGTGGCAAGAGGCACACTCAACATTACCGTTATAGGTACGTATCTCGCCTTTGTCCATCCTGCTATCTGAATCCAGGTCAAAGAACTGTGATGAACCTTGTATACCTGCAGGCGTATTCCAGTCAGTGCCTGGCCCATTGGTAGTCGGGAAAGTGATACCAACTGGGTGGTCGTTCCTCAAGTCTGTCCCGATATTGAACAATCTGAAATCCGCGATTTGTCCCGCGCCACCCGTTACATTATCGCCAACATCTGAGTGACAAGTAAGGCAACCAGCCGCTGGATCAAGTGTAGCAGGGATAGTCAGTGTCCAAACAGAAGTTCCAATCGGAAGACCATTACAAAGAACACCACAACCGATAAGGACTTCCACATACCCAGCACCTGGGCTTGAGCCAGAAGGAGCGACAACAGTGGTCGTGCTGCCTTGGTTAAGGGTTGACGAACCCTCACCATTACCTTGGACAAAACCACCTGACACGCTGATCTGACTGTTCAAGCCAGCATGAAGACTGGTTCCGCCACCCGCCCCTGGCCATGAATCCAGAAACGATGCGCTTTGCGCAATTGCCTGACCATTATTACCCAAACCCGAGCCAGGCATGTTGATGATCGAGTCAATCGCTGTCTGACCATCGTGACAGGACAAGCAAGTCAGGGAAGCTGCTCCCGGCGTACTCGTTACTGCCTGAGTCAGCGAAGTAGTACCAAGCTCATCGTAAGTCTGGTAATTGGTAACCTTGATCGTACGGTTCCACAACGGTGCAGCTATCGTCTGGTTTGCGCCGTGCGGGGTATGGCAGTAAACGCAGACTTCACCATAGTTGTTACGAGTACTGTTCATAATGTCAGCAATAGGTGCATTAGCCGTACTCTGCGTCAAGTTATGACGTGTGTTGAGAATACTGCCTACATTGGTGAACCTTGTGATTTTACTTGGAACAGGTGGAACTGCAGCCCAAGCAAAATGGTTGACCAAGACGCTGGCTACCATTATGCCGACCAACTGGCCAACCCGAAGTAACTTTGTGTTTGAATTCCTATTGTTATTCATTCCAAAACCTCTCAAAAAATCATATTGGTGCAATATTTTTATTACTTATTAAAATCTTTCTGAGCTGCAACCATCACGCTCAAGGCCTCAAATAAAGAAACCCTTTTTCACTGCTATTTGCAAGCACATATCATGCCAAAGATTAACCTTTTGTTTTTCAGCGATTATATTCACTTCGTCAAGCCAAATTTCCCGCAATAGAGAAATTTACGCTATACATTTCCCAATTTCGGGTTTTCCCAACAAAAAACTAATCCTAGTCTTAATACTCTGCAGGATATAAAAAAGCAACCCACTCAGCCAATGTAAATCATTTACTTTATAAAGCAATGCATTATGCTGCATCTCAACCCTGCTGAAGGTCACTCTTTAGATTTCTCAAGTATTTGCTTCCCTTCGCTATCACTCAAACGCCGGATAACCTCAACTTTGTCGAATAACTGATCCACCACGTAAATCTTTCCAAGTTCGTCAACGGCAATACCGCTCAACATTCCATACTGACCAGGATTACTTACTAAAGAACCCTGCCCGATAGTGAGCAGCAACTGACCCTCCGGGTTGAATATCTGGATATTATTGAAACCTGCATCGGAAACGTAAACAAGGCCGTCGTCATCGACCGCAATGCCACGTGGTCGCGCAAAACTACCGTACGACTTACCCGGCTCACCGAATTTTCTTAAAAATTTCCCATCTTTATCAAATGCTTGTACGCGAAAATTTCCAGAATCGAGCACGTAAAGCGTACCATCTGGCGCAACTGCCGCCTGCAAGGGAACGTTAAACTGGCCATCTTCGGTGCCACGACTACCGATCACCTGCAACAGATTCCCAAACCAATCAAAGACAACAACACGGTGCTGGTTACTTTCGTTAAATGACCGGTCTACAACATAGATACGTTGCGCATCTGGACTAACCGCCACCCCTGTCGGTCGATCCAGAACATCCGGATTCCCGATGATACGAGTAACAAAACCGTAACTGTCATACACGAATATCTTGCGTAACGCTGAATCGGCGACGTAAACGTTCATGTCAACATCCAGTGCAATTCCTGCAGGATTAGCCAAGTTACCAGGCTCGCGTAAGCCCATATGGAAAATTTTGCGGCGGGGAACATCGAACACAACAATGTTATTAGCTCCAGTGTCCAATACGTAAATTCTACCTTTCCTGGCGACAACGGCTGTAGGCTTGTCCATTACCGGCTGGTCACTTGCAGCTTTTACACCGGTAAATCGCTCTCGTAAACTGGCTTCTTCAGATACATCTGCTATATTCGCAGATGAATGAAGTACGGCTTCATAGGCAAAACGTGGCTGATCAGGCGGCTGCGGCCAACTTAAAGGACCGTCGTACGGTTCTTTGTCTGGAACAGTACTACAGCCGGCCAGCAGCGAAGCAAAAACCAACAAGAACAATCGTAAACTATGACTCATAATGAATAATCCAACTTTTATCAAATTAATGAAAATGCAGCTCAATAAAAGAAATTGATGGTATTAAAAAATCAATTATAGCGATTCTAGATAGAAGTGGCGATGTCGCTGCTGCCAAAGAGTGTGCAGAAGATGCAATTCAATCAACTTTTAAACCTGCGCACTAGCCAACGTTAGCAGCAAAAGCAGAATCAACCAGTACACCAATTGAACGCCAAACCAAACCAATTGTGCTTTGCATGAATTCAGGGTTAGCTGATTTCTCTACACCCATATCCGGTCATTCCATCAACTCACCGTCTTGCGGAATCAACATACCAAGACATACGCTTATTTCTCCAGCACCACTAGACAGCAATATCCCAGTATCGTTCTCGAACCAACTTGATGCCTGAGTGCGCCAGCAGTGAATCGTACCTTCAAAATTTCCGACAATGGCAAATGTCTTGTCTGTCAGAGGAACCGGCAGCCCCTCCAAAAAATAAATCGCCTGTTGTGCAAACTTGCCGAAGCTTCCATGAGAATCATCTGGCTGGCCCGATTCGCTGCCAGACAAATCTGTTACCGGAGCTCCCTCCTGATTCGCCAGATGTATGCGCAAACAATGCCCCAATCGATACAGCAACGCACCTCCGGCTCCACCTAAACCAATCGCGCTAAACAACACAAACCACACGATTACACCAAACACATTGCGATGCGATCAGTGCCGCTCTATTGTGATTAGTGCTATTTCCTCGGCATTCAATTCTGGTGAAATAGTGTTTCGCCAAAGCGACAGTAATTCACGAGTCTCATCCAAATTACCGTCCCGAAGAGCAGATTGTATATCAGTAGAATAGTGGCTGAACTGACGAAACCCCATGGTGATGTATAGCACCAACAGATTCAGGCCCCAGGCAAAAATCGGGTGTGTGAGATACAGCACACAGTAAAGCACCACGACACAGAACAGCAAAGGCAATACTGCCATTAACCAGGCGATCATACCGTGCTCATGCCTCCCGGCATTAAAATGATGCCGGAAAAAATTCTGGTCAAACAACAACTCAGGAATTTATTCGAGGACTATGGGTGGCGCTGCTCAAGTAAAAGCGCAGCCATCAGGAGTATCAACGATTCACGTGATGCCTATAGATAGCACACAATCCTGCTGCTCGTTCAGGTGTAAAGCCCATTGAGGGTATCCACAGTCTGGATGTCAGTTGCGCCTATCAAACCTATTCCAAACTATTTGGATAGCTACCTCCCTTCAGGTTCGCTCTCAACCTGTATCAAGCGATCATGCCCGCCGCGACCGTGTTGTTGGTCGCCTCGTCGATGACGATGAAGCTGCCGGTGGCTCTGTCATTGTCGTAGCTGTCTATCGCCAGCGGTTGCTGGGTCTTGATGATTACCTGAGCGATGTCGTTCATGGCGATTTTTTCTATCGGATGCAGCTCCAGCGTGTTCACGTCTATGCGATGCTCTAGGCTGCTGAACAGGCACTTTGCAGTGCGCGTAGTGTGCTTGACCAGGTATTTGCGGCTCTTGTCCAGAGGCTCTTCAGCCAACCAGCATAGCTTGGCACGAAACTCCTTCGCGACTCTGGGCTGAGAGTTGGTGCTGACAAACATGTCGCCACGCGAAATATCGATCTCATCTTCCAGCGTCAGGGTTACCGATGTCGGCGCATAGGCAATCTGCAACTTGCCGTCATAGGTGACGATCTCTTTCACCTTGGTGGTTCGGCCTGACGGCAGGATGGTGATCTCGTCACCGACAGAGACCTCACCCGCTTCGATGCGCCCCATGTAGCCTCTGAAGTCGTGATATTCCTCGATCTGGGGACGGCACACCCACTGAACCGGGAAGCGAAACTCGGTGGTATTCACGTCGTGGTCTATTTCGACGTTCTCCAGATACTCCAACAGCGCCGGGCCTTGGTACCAGTCGAGCTTATCGCCCCTGTCCACCACCATATCCCCTTTCAATGCGGACAAGGGAATGCAAACCGGGTTATCGATGCCGAGCGGTTCTGCGAATTTGCGATATTCCGTAACGATCTCGTCGAAGCGCTCCTGCGAGTAATCGACCATGTCCATCTTATTCACCGCCAGCACCACATGCGGGATGCCAACCAGACTGGCGAGATAGGTATGACGACGTGTCTGCGTCAGTACGCCCTTGCGCGCGTCGATCAGGATGACCACCAGATTCGCGGTTGAAGCCGCCGTCACCATGTTGCGCGTGTACTGCTCATGCCCCGGCGTATCGCCGATGATGAACTTGCGCTTGGGTGTAGCAAAGTATCGATATGCCACATCTATGGTGATGCCCTGCTCGCGCTCGGCCTGCAGGCCATCAGTCAGCAACGACAGATCGACCGCCGCCATACCGCGCTTTTCGCTGGTCTTGGAAATCGCCGAGAACTGATCTTCGAAAATGGATTTAGAATCGTGCAACAAACGTCCGATTAAAGTGCTCTTGCCGTCGTCCACGCTGCCAGCTGTGATGAAACGTAATAATTGTGTATTGGTGTCCATGATGTTTCCTCAAATGTCGGTCGGGCCTCAACCCGACAGAAGCGCGTCGGACTGCAGTCTGACCTACCTCAAATAATGACCGCTTAGAAGTACCCTTCTTTTTTGCGCAATTCCATAGACGCGTCCGAAGTCTGATCGTCCATGCGGGTCGCGCCGCGCTCGGTGATGCGCGTGGTCGCGGTCTCGGCAATGATTTCGTCTACCGTACGCGCGGTGGATTCCACCGGTGCGGTACAGGTCATGTCACCCACGGTGCGGAAACGCACCATGACTACCTCGACCTTCTCGCCCGGCTTGG